>ENA-OSJC01001344-OSJC01001344.1-marine-metagenome-genome-assembly--contig:-NODE-1344-length-20442-cov-8.219592_pt1 | contig 20442 bp, 23 predicted proteins | sample MGYA00237885_ERZ534234 | MGnify/ENA primary metagenome ERZ534234 (study PRJEB26413, sample SAMN06343907) | marine metagenome | isolation source: coastal waters | place: Atlantic Ocean: West Antarctic... | reverse complement strand
AAAAACTAATGATGGAATTAGCTTTGATTAGAACTTTGATGGACAAAGATTTCTATGATAACAACAAGGGTATACGATGCCCAGACGAATTGTTCAGTAAGGATGTTCGTAAGATCAAGCAGACATTAGACTATGCAATGAATACATATGATCGTACACTAACAGCCTCAGAGTTAGAGGCATTGTTCTTTGCTAACAATAGCACCATGACTACTGCAACCAAGCAGGTATACAATGACTTGTTTAAGCGTGTTGGGCGTGAAGAACCTATGAACAAAGCTATAGCTGATGAAGTGCTATCTAAATTGTTTCAACAGGTATTAGGCAATAAACTAGCTAACATAGGGTTCGATTATGTTAATGGTTCTATTGATAGCCTTGAGCCTGTACGTAATCTATTGCATACATATCAAGATGACTTTACACCTAACCTTAAGCTAGAGTTTGGTGATATATCTATTGATCACCTACTGAAGGCTAACGATATACAATCTCAATGGAAGTGGAACATACCTAGCCTTGCACGTAGAGTAGAGGGCATAAGTGGTGGACATCTTGTTATAGTGGGAGCACGTCCTAACACAGGTAAGACTAGTTTTCATGCGTCAACAATAGCCGCACCTAATGGATTTGCATCTCAAGGTGCTAAGTGTTTGATATTATGTAATGAAGAGGCTTATGAAAGGGTGGGAGCACGTTATCTTAGCGCCGCATCATCTTTATCTATGGAAGAAGTTAAGGGTAACTATTCTTTAGCCGCATCAAGGTATGAACCAGTACGTGAGCAAATAGAACTCTATGACAGTACAGGTAAGGATATGTCATGGGTTGAGGCTATCATCAAAGCATACAAGCCTGACATTGTTGTGTTAGATATGGGAGATAAGTTTGCCGTTAAGAGTAGTGATAAGTCTGATGTCTATCTAAAGAATGCGGCAATACACGCACGTAACATAGCCAAGCAATACAACTGCGCTATTATATGGATGTCTCAACTATCAGCAGATGCAGAAGGTAAGATCAATGTAGATCAATCTATGCTTGAAGGTTCGAAGACAGGTAAGGCGGCAGAAGCAGATCTTATGGTACTCATATCTAAGAACCCTGTACTGGAGCAGACAGAGGATGACTCTGTAGATTCTCAGAGGTACTTGATCTTAGCTAAGAATAAGCTTAAGGGTGGATGGCATGGTAAAGTTACATGCGAATTAGATGGAGCTAGGGCACAGTACTTAGCATAGAAAGGAGTAGACTATGGAATTAGTTCTTGATGTAGAGAACACAGTCACACACAGGGGTGGCAAGATGCACCTCGATCCTTTCGAGGCAAGCAATAAGCTTGTACAGGTAGGCATACAAGAAGTTAGATCAGGCAAGCAAGACATATATAACTTTGACCACTTAGAGGCTAATGATTCTGAGGGTCATCAGGCTAAGGCACTACAAAGTAAGTTGGACGATACAACTGTATTGATAGTTCATAATGGACAGCATGACATGCCTTGGCTATGGGAGAGTGGATTTACATATACAGGCGACATATATGATACCATGTTAGGTGAGTATGTATTGATGAGAGGCAACCATATAGAGATGACATCTACTGGTTCTTTTAAGAAGAAGTCACTAAGCTTAGGTGAGTGTGCCATAAGGCGTAAGCTAGATTGCCAGAAGGATGACACCCTAAAGAGATACTTTAAGGAAGGTTACAACACTAATGAGATACCATTAAAGGAACTTACATACTATCTAGAGTGTGACCTATCAACGACACGAGACTTATACATAGATCAGCTAGGCGACTACGCTAAGCCGGAGAGTGAGTCTCTTATCAATATTAGAGATATAACATTCAAGGTATGCCTGTGCCTATCTCGTATGTATTCTTCTGGTATCAAGGTAGACCTAGAGGCTCTTGACTCTGTGCGTAAGGAGTTCGAGAAAGAGAAGGTAGACATAGAAGGGCGTCTACAGACTAAGGTGCGTAAGCTTATGGGAGATACTCCTATCAATCTTAACAGCCCAGCGCAGATGTCTGAGGTAGTGTACAGTAAACGTGTTAACAATAAGAAAGAATGGGTAATACTATTCGAACACACCAAGACAGACAAAGAGTATAGAGATGCAGTCAATGCTAACAGTACACAAGTACGTAGGACTACAGCTTTTACATGCCCTGATTGTAATGGTATTGGTAGTGTCCATCGCATCAAGAAGGATGGAACAAAGTTTGCTAGGGCGAACAAGTGTAAACCATGTGAGGCAAGAGGATATCAACTCAAGAAGACCAACGAGTTAGCAGGGCTAGGCTTTATGCCACCTAGCAAACAGTGGGTAAGCGCTAATGGTTTTAGTACAGGCAAGGATAACTTAGACAAACTTATGTCTACAGCTAAGTCTAATGGCATGGATAGTGCAGTAGATTTTCTTGGGGATCTTAAGCGTCTATCAGCTATCAGTAGCTACCTCTCTAGTTTTGTTGAAGGCATATCTGTATATACGAAACATGATGGGGTGCTACACGTTGCTCTCACTCAGCACATTACCAGTACTGGTAGATTTTCCGGACGTAACCCTAACATGCAGAACATGCCAAGAGGTGGTACGTTTCCTGTTAAGAGGGTGTTTGTTTCTCGTTGGGATGGTGGGAAAATCATGGAGGCAGACTTTGCTCAGCTAGAATTTCGTGTTGCAGCATTTTTATCTCAGGATGCTACTGCTATCAAAGAGATTGATACAGGCTTTGATGTACACAATTACACAGCTAAGGTCATTACTGATGCAGGTCAGCCTACGTCACGCCAAGAAGGAAAATCGCATACATTTGCTCCCTTATTTGGAGCTACAGGGTATGGACGTAGCCCAGCAGAAGCGGCATACTACACGCACTTCATTAAGAAATACAAAGGTATAGCGGCGTGGCACAAGAAGCTAGGAGATGAGGCTATACGCTTTCAAAAGATTACTAACGTAGGCGGTAGGCAATATGCCTTTCCTAACACAGAGAGAAGACCTAATGGTATGCCTACCAACTTCACAATGATAAAGAATTACCCTGTCCAAGGCTTTGCAACAGGAGATGTTGTACCTGTAGTATTACTAGAGCTAGAAAATAGGTTACAATCTATGCGCTCACTTGTAGTCAACTCTGTGCATGACTCAATGGTGATTGACATACATCCCTATGAAGAAGCTCAGGTTATAGCTATTATAAATACCTTGAACATGGACTTGAACGATATCATCTATGAATACTACAAAGTTAAGATGAACGTACCTCTACTTTTAGAGGCTAAAATAGGCCCGAATTGGCTTGACACAATAGACGTATAGAGGTATAACTTACCTTCCCTAGAAACCTCATAAATAAAGGAATATAATATGAGTAATGAAGTAACAATAGCCGTAGAAGGCATGTCCCTAGCAGAAGCAATGGGAATTAGTACATCCGGCGGATCACAATCAACACTCGCTCGTGTAGCGCAAGTACACCAAGCTTTGACAGTTACCGATGAAGAAGGTGACGAGCATATCAAAGTACCTGTTGGTGCCTATAAGGTAACCATGCCTGACGGAGAGATTGTATACAGTAAGACAATAACTATTCGTTTGTTCTCACAACGGCAACAGTGGCAACGATACGATAAACCAGCAAATACGATGCATAAGACATTACTACATGCTAACCTTAATGTTGATCTAAAAGACACTACAGGTAAGTTTAATCTTGGGCGTCCATCAGGTTACATTAAAGACTTTGAATCATTGCCGGAAGCAATGAAGGGAATCATCCGTAGTGTTAAGCGTGTCAAAGTAATCCTTGGTATGGTGTCATTAGATAAAGCTACAGACGAATTAGGCAATGTATTGAAGGACTATAATGAAGAGATGCCCTTTGTAATGGATGTTCGTAATAATGAATCTATAAAGGCTATTGATTCGGCTATTTCACAGATTATAGCTAGGAAGCTAACACCTATCGAGCATACTATTAAATTAGGAAATGATAAGCGTGAACTAGCATCAGGTAGTAAGTATGCCATCATTGTACCATCGCTAGGTGGTAAAGTTTCTTATGGAACAGGCGATAGTGAAACACTGCGTTCTTTCCTTGATTGGGTTACAAGTACTAACAACTACATAGAAAGTAAGTTTGATGAGATGTCATCAGAATCTATATCTCCAGAAGATGCCGCACTAGTAGGCTCTATAGTAGAAGTTAAAGAGTTTGTTGAATGATCCACCCTGCTGAAATATCTGTACACTCCTTCCTGCGATCTGCTATAGAAGGTAAAGCAAGTATGAGCGAGGAAGTAATACAGCAAGTAGCCACTGATGTGGCTGCTGCACTCAACAAGCAGTTCAATAGTGGGCCTCGTGACAAATTCCGTTTACGTATGTCTAATATTGGGCGTCCTAGATGTCAGCTATGGTTTGCTAAGAATGATCCTGACCATGACTGCGAGAAACCTACATCGTTCATGCTGAACATGTTAATGGGTGACTGGACTGAGGCTATCTTTAAAGGGGTGCTACGTGCCGCTGGGGTATCCTTTGATGACAACGCAGATGTCACGCTACAGGTGGGTGACACCACCATAAAAGGCGAGTATGACATGGTTCTGGATGGTGCTATGGATGACGTAAAATCTACAACACCATATGGGTACGATCAAAAGTTTTCTAGTTTTGAAGATTTAACTAGGAAGGATGACTTTGGTTATGTAGCACAGCTTGTAGGTTACGCTAAAGCCGCTAACAAAAAAGTAGGTGGCTGGTGGGTAATCAACAAAGTCAATGGTGAATTTAAGTATGTATCAGCAGAGACAGCTAACGTTGATGAAATAATGGAATCCATAAAGGGTACTGTTGACTATATCAATAACGATGAGCCTTTTAAACGATGTTTTGAGGCTGTACCTGAGACTTTTAGAAAGAAACCTAGTGGTAACATGAAGCTAAGCATGACGTGTAGCTGGTGTGACCATAGAAAAAAGTGCTGGCCTGAATTGCAAGAGATTGATTCAAAGGTATATACAGGCGGCAAAGCTCCACCCCAAGTAAAATATGTTTATTTAAAGGAAGAAAACTAATGGCTATAATAACTCTTGAAGAAACAAAGTATGAAACAGACGACATGTCTAAAGAAGCGCAGGATGTAGTAAAGATTGTTGAAACTAACCAACAGGCCTCTACCATACTGAACCATACCTTACAGTGTGTTAACGCTATAGGTAGCATGAAGCTAAAAGAACTTAAGACTTTACTGGGTGATACAAAAGATGGCAAAGAACTATAAGCGAAAGCATAGTGCCAGTAAATATAGGAGCGGCCTCGAAGATGAGGCTGTTCTTTTCCTTGCTAAACGTCAGAAGAAAGTACGTTATGAAAAGCTCAAGATAGAGTGGGAAGATTTAAAGTATCGCACATACACCCCTGACTTTGAATTAGATAATGGTATTATAATTGAAACCAAAGGAAAATTTGATCCAGATGATAGGCGCAAACATCTTGAAATAAAGAAACAACACCCTGAGTTAGACATACGCTTTGTGTTTAGTAATGCTAAGGCTAAGTTAAACAAAGGAGCTAAGTCTAGATACTTTGAGTGGTGCGATAAGAATGGTTTTCTATGGGCACACAGAGTTATCCCCGAAGACTGGCTCAAAGAACCCGGCAAGTGTACTAAGTTAGATCGTATAGAAGTTAAAACATGCAAGTTAGCCCATTGCACAGAAAGGAATTAGTATGCCTTATGAATTAGGAGACGATGAAGTTGCTCTCATAATACGCCCAACAGATTATAAATTAACCGAGAGTGAATGGTTAGGTAAGATCCAAACTGGTATAGCTGTTGGTGATAACTTTGATTTACCGGATGATGTACTGAGTGATCTGGTACATGTGGCTACCTTGTGTACATCCTTATTAGATATAATGAATGAGGATGATGATCTCTATGAACGTGTCATGGAACATAGACATAACATCTTAATAGAAGAGATAAATAAGCGTCAAGAGCCTTTACAAAATAAGAGTGGCGAGGTAATAAACTTTAACGCTTTTACTAAAACAAGAGGTAACGCATGACAGAAAAGTATGATCCAGTTAAACGCCCAGCGCACTACAATCAAGGCGGTATTGAATGTATAGATTACTTACGTCAGGTGCTAGGCTTAGAAGGTTTCATTGCGTATTGCCACGGCAACCTTATTAAATATCAACACAGGTATCGCTACAAAGGTAACGGCGTAGAGGATATGGATAAAGCTGAGTGGTACTTAAATAAAATGAACAAAGCCCTTAAGGAGAAACACAAATGAAAGATAAAACCTTTGGAGTATCCTTTTCTGTAGTTGTTGAGGCTGATAACAATATCTTAGGATCATACGATGAAGATCACATCAATGATGTACATGACTTAATTGTAGATATAATTTATGACATTGATGATATAAAGAGTATTAATAATTTAATAGTAAAGGAAAAAGAGTGATAACGTCTTTTAGAGAGTACCAAAATAAAGCAGTAAGCTTTGCTATATATCCGGCAACACACAAGGTACTATACCCTACGCTAGGGCTTTGTGGTGAAGCAGGTGAAGTAGCTGATAAGGTTAAGAAGCAGGTTAGGGATGGTGTCTTCAATAGACATGAGGTAGCTAAAGAATTAGGTGATGTACTGTGGTACTTAGCTAATCTTGCTAATGATATTGGTTATAACTTAGATGAGATAGCTGATATGAACATAGAAAAACTTACCAGTAGACAAGCCAGAAACAAAATAAAAGGGTCAGGAGACAATAGATGAAACTTGAAGTATCACAAATAGATGTTATCAAAAAATTAAAACGTATAGTTCAGAAGGATGATTTAATATTTGTTAACCCTGAAACACTGGAAATAGTTGAACAAGTAGATCTAACGAACTTAGAAGATGCTACCATTACAAGTGCATACCTAATGAAAAACGAAGATGGAACTCTTAGTTGGGTAGATCAGGAGTTACGTTCTCTTGGCTGGGCTTTTGATGAAGACAATCAAGAACTTATAAAGATTGACAGCTTTGATGAATATAGGAAATACGCAGAGGAGAATAAATAAAATGAACAACTACTTACCAACAGACTATCAGTCATTTATACACAAGTCACGTTACGCACGTTGGCTTGATGATGAAGGACGCCGAGAGGGGTGGGCAGAAACCGTTTCACGATACATGAACTTTTTAGTAGGGAAAAAAGTAAGTGGCTCTGTATTTAAAGAGATTGAAGAAGCTATACTAGGCTTAGAAGTTATGCCTTCTATGCGAGCATTGATGACAGCAGGCCCAGCGCTGGCTCGTGATAACACAGCAGGTTACAACTGTTCATACTTAGCAGTAGATACCCCCGTAGCATTCGATGAGGCTATGTTTATATTGTTATGCGGTACTGGTGTAGGTTTTTCTGTTGAACGACAGTCTATACAGAAGCTACCCGAAGTACCAGATATACTGGAATTCAGTGAAACAACCATTGTAGTTAAGGATAGCAAAGAAGGTTGGGCTAAAGCCTTAAGACAACTCATAACACTCTTGTATAGTGGTGAGATACCTAAGTGGGATGTGTCACGAGTACGTCCAGCTGGTGCAAAGCTAAAGACCTTTGGTGGTAGAGCATCAGGTCCAGCTCCTCTAGTTGATCTGTTTAACTTTGTTGTACGTGTATTCACAGAAGCTGCTGGACGTAAGTTATCATCTATAGAATGTCACGACATCATGTGTAAGATAGGTGAGGTAGTAGTTGTAGGTGGAGTACGCCGTAGTGCTATGATTTCATTGAGTAATTTATCTGATGATCGTATGCGTCACGCTAAGTCTGGCTCATGGTGGGAGAATAATCCACAACGTGCTTTAGCTAACAACTCTGTGTCATATACTGAGAAGCCAGACAGCTTATCATTCATGCGTGAATGGATGGCACTAGTGGAAAGTGGGAGTGGTGAACGTGGCATCTTTAATCGTGAGGCATCTAAGAAGCAGGCGGCTAAGAATGGTAGGCGTGATCCTAACCATGAGTTCGGGACAAATCCTTGCAGCGAGATAATTTTACGAAATGGACAACTGTGTAATTTAACGGAGTGTGTAGTACGTGCTACGGACACAGTAGAAGATTTAGAACGTAAGGTTAGAATAGCTACAATACTAGGTACTATACAATCTACATTTACTAAGTTACCGTATCTACGTAAGATGTGGCAGAAGAATACTGAAGAAGAAAGACTACTTGGTGTGTCTATGACAGGTATTATGGACAACCCACTGATGACAACATCTAACGAAGGATTGGAGACTACTCTTGAACACCTCAAACAGATCGCTGTTACTACTAACGCTAAGTGGGCTAAACGCCTTGGCATCCCTGCTGCTACTGCTATCAGCTGCGTTAAACCCAGCGGTACTGTATCCCAGTTGGTTGACTCTGCTAGCGGTATACATGCTCGTCACTCAGCCTATTATATTCGGACTGTACGTGGAGACAACAAAGATCCGCTAACTCAATTCATGAGTGATCAAGGCATCCCTAATGAGCCTGACGTAATGAAGCCTGATCAAACTACAGTGTTTAGCTTTCCTATGAAAGCACCAGAGGGTGCAATAGTTACTGCTGACATGTCTGCCGTTGAACAACTAGAGATGTGGTTAGCTTATCAACGTAGCTGGTGTGAACATAAGCCATCAGTAACTATTAACGTTAAGAATGATGAGTGGTTTGAAGTAGGTGCATTTGTATACAAACACTTTGATGAAATGTCAGGCGTATCATTCTTGCCATTCAATGAGCATACATACCAGCAAGCACCTTACCAAGACTGTGATGAGTCTACATACCTAGAACTACTAAAGACAATGCCTACATCAATTGATTGGGATAAACTATCTGACTATGAACAAGAAGACAATACTGCAGGTAGCCAAACATTAGCATGTTCCGGTGATAGCTGTGAGATTGTAGACTTAGTTTAATGTGGGTAGTAATAACTAGAAACCAATGTAACTTCTGTGACTCCTCGTTAGCTTTGCTACGAGGGGTTGCTGGAAGTCAGGTAACTACATACAACGTACAGTCACCTAGTAGCAAGTGGCTATTGACCTTTATGAAGGAAGCAGGGTATACTACAGTACCTCAAATATTTAAACCAGATGGCTCTTACCTTGGGGGCTATACAGAACTAAAGGAATATCTAAGTGACAGCAGTAAGAAAAAACTTTAGCCGTGCATTGTATCAAGCTTACGATCAGAAAGCTAAAGATACGCTAGTAGACCTTCTAATATCAAAAGGTCATACTATAGTTAATACCGAAGAGAACTATTTTGTAGATGTCGTTTCTCAGAAAGACGGATATACATACTTCAATGAAGCCGAAGTCAAAGTAGCTTGGAAAGAAGATTGGCCTACACATTGGTCTGAGATCCGTATACCAGAACGTAAGCAACGTTTACTAGATAAGTATGATGGTACTAATGGAGTATTAAACTTCTATGTATTCCGTGAGGACATGAAGCAAGTATGGCGTATTAAAGATACGCTACTGACTAAGGAAAGCCTAGCAGAAGCTAAGGGTAGGTACATACAGAAAGGTGAGTTATTCTTTCATATACCTTACACAGAAGCGGAGCTAGTTAATACGTGACACTCGAAGAGGAAGCACAAGAACACATTAAAGCTAGTCGTAACAAATTTCTTAACGAACTAGCTGACTACATGGAGAGTGTAGAAGTGTTTATATGTGACAACCTTTGGGAGAGCCACGAAAGAGATAATGCATTAAAGGCCTACACAGAGATGTATCTCTGGGCTAGACAATGCTCAGATCTTCACGGCGTTAAATAAGAATAGAAGGGGCGGCTTGTGTCGCCCTTTTCTTTTAATTTAAGTTAGTTAAAGATGTAGCTCTATCTTTTTGATTGTCTTTATTTAGTTTTATATAATATACTAAGAAGTCTATTTCTTCTTCTGTCATTTCTGTAAGGTCAATATCAAGATTTAATTTTTCTATAGCCTTAATCACAAGCTTCTCTGCAGTATTACCATTACTCAATTTAAAAAGTTTAGCAGTTTTACTATCTTGGTTACTATAGCTATTTTCTAAGGAAAAGAGTACATCCTTTTTAGCCATACTTAGTATCTTAGATAGTGAAGCTTCCTTATCCTCCTGTGAAGCATTCTTCCAACCCTCTTTTGATATGGTATTTTCAGCGTAGTTCTCCAAGTACTTAAATATTAATCTATTAATATCATTCTGTACCTCTGGTATAAAAGACTTAATCTCTGTTCGCCAATCAGGTTTACCTACCTCATTAAACATCTGTTGTATACTAGACTGTGCTGAAACCTCACGATAACCAAAGATACGACCTATAGGTGAAGGTTTACGTACATCAGATGTAGCAGTATACTTTTCAGGAGCTAACTCTTTTCCGCTAAGTGCAGAAAATATTTGATCTACATAACGCCCAGACTTAGTAGCCCATAGAGGCCCTTGTTTACGATCAATGGTTTTGTAATCCTCACCACGCATTAATCCAACAATCTGATTAACAGGATCAAGAGGTCTGCTGTACGCACTTGCATACATAGAAAAAGAGTCTCTAAGCATTCCTATAGATTCCTTCTTCCAGTCAGCATCTCCTCCAGTAACTAAAGATATTAGCAAATCTCCTGTCTCTTTAGTAGTCTCGCCTAAAGTTCTAGTAAGATTTCTAGTACCAAAAGTATCTAGAAACTGCTTTTTAACACCTTCTGGAACAAATCCATCCTTGATTAGATGCGCTGCCATACGTCCCATAGCTTTGTAATAGCTAATAGGAAAATCATAAATACGATCTCTTATTGATCCATCAGAGGTTCGTTCTTGGAATACACCCAAGCCTTCCTCCATGTTATCCTTCTCACGATAGGCCATTAGACCAATCAAAGAATAACCTGCCGCAGCCTTAGTGTATATGTCCATAGGATCACGGCTTGTTTTAGCGAAGAATTTATGGGCAATAGTAAGTCCTGTGTGGTCAAACATATGACCTAGTGTGTTGTTAAAGAATTGTCCAAAAGGAACCATCGCACCAAGGAAAGGTACCTTACGCATGTTTTCTATCAAACCAGCTATCTGACCTAATGAGTCTTTAGACTTGTAAGATTTAGCAGAAACCATACGAAGAGCATCTTGGACAGCGGATGCTTGCATTTCTAGATATAAATCTCCCTTTAAACTCTTATAGAGATTTTCATCTTGTATAAATTCTGCATAAGACTTACCGCCAAAGTTTAAGCGTACTTGCTTATCCATCTGGTACATAAAAGCCTGCGTCTTACTTAGTATGTCTTGAGCTTTAACACCATAAACATTCTGAGCAAAGTCCATAACTTTAGTCCAAGTTCCCTCATCAGGAGCACCATCTAACTTAATACCTATGTCCTTGTACACATCCTTAAGTTCTATACCACCAGATATATAACGAAATAATTCTTTCTGAGCTTTAGGGTTATAAGCTAAGAAATCCATTGCGGCTTCTTTTGTAGCATAAGGATTGACTAGGTTTCTAAGTGCTTGTCCTTGTAATGTTAACATAGACTTAGCAAGATTAGCATATTCTTTAGCGTTTACTTTGTTACCTACAAGTGCTGCTACTAAGGATCTTCCGCCATATAAACCACCACGTACAACGTCTGAGTAAGACTGTAGTCCTGATGTCCCTAACCAACCAGCAATGTTTAATGCAACAGTACCGGGGTGTGTAACTAATAAACGAATAAGATTCTGTTGTATGGCAGCAGTTGTTTCAAACATTTTTTCTTTAGTTGCAGGAAAGCCTACTAAAGGTTCTATCTCTGCTTCCGTAGCAGATAACATCTTTTCGTCCTTAGTCTTTCCTTTGGCCTTCTTTACGCTTCTCACCCACAGACTCAAAGATCCTAAACTTCTACCAGCACTAGACACTTCACTAGCCATAGCATCCATAGCATCATTTAATCCCATCTTGTTATAAGCAGGAACCCTTTGCATTGTAGTCTCGTACAATTCTGTTATTTCAGATCTGATACCTTTAGGTAAAGCCTTAATACTTTCAGTAATGAAGTCTGTAAGGTTTGCAAATGTACCATCATTCCTATAGTCCCTTTGTATGCCGTAGTCATCAAAGATCTGACTAACACCCTTGAATGTACCACCCTCAAGATCTCCATGAAGAAAAGCATCCATAAATACTGCTGATCTGGGTTCTACTACACCAGCACCTTCTCTTAATTTAGTATCTCCATCTAGTACCTTAATAGCCCAGCGCTTCGTTGCCTTATTGTTTTCACGAAGAGCCTTTCTTATGTCTTTCATATTAAAGTCTTTAATAGATTTACCTATATCCTTACCTAAACCTATCTTAGCCGCCGCCTTAGCTCTTGCAGCATTCTTCTCTGCTTCTAACATGAAGTGAGTAGCTATAGGCAATGTGTTAGCTGTGTGTGGTGCTTTATTAAGTAGACTCATGCCATAAGCTAAGCTACCACCTACAACACCAGTAGCACCAGTAACAACGCCTTGAAGAACATTGTACTCACTCTGTACGCCTGTAGTAATCATTGCTTGTTGATATGCGGCATCAACGCCTACAGATGCAGATGCGTCAAACGCAGTACCAGCCATAATCTCTGTACGTGTCTGTTCTTTTAGTTTCTTCTGGAAAGCACCTTTTCGTGCACCCTTAATAGCCTCACCCTTAAGAAGTTTAGAAAGTACTTCTCTTTCAATTATACTAGCTCGTTGTTGTTTTGCAGGAGTAGACTTCTTTAGTACACCCTTACCAAATTCTTTAACAAGTGTTTCTTTGATGGCTTGTTTGGCTAAGGTTGCAGCAGCTTTAGTAGCACCACCTGTTATGAGTTTACCTATACCAAGAGATAAAATGTTAACAGGATCTACAATGAGAGCACGAGCATAGTCGCCTACAGCGTCAGCCTTCTGGCCTAAAGTATACTCACTAGAGAAAGCATTGTTCATATTATCAAACAAAGTATAAGCTTGGCCTGCCCCAGATTTATTTATATCAGTTGTACTGTTTAAGTAAGACAACTCCCCTAGAGTAGTAACAGATTGACCGAAGCTAAACTTACGCATGTGGTTAATGTAGGAGTCTACAACCTCTTTACGATCATATCTTTTTTCATCCATACCGAAGCGTTGCCCCATGTATTGATTAACTACAGCAAAGTTCTTATCGGACATAAGGTCATTGATATTATCTGCATCACCATTTTGTATTATAGTTGCAGGTGCATCTATATCTTCAAGCGTGTCTAAGTATTCCATAGTAACCTCAGTACCTACACGAGCACTAGGTACTGGTGCATCTACATTCTCAAGCGTGTCTAAGTATTCCGTAGTTATTTCGGTTGAGTTTTTAGTAGGCTCAGAAGGGTCAGGCACAATAGGCTTACCTATATCTTCAAGCGTGTCTAAGTATTCCGTAGTTATTTCCATTAGGTTTTAACCGCCTATATTTCGTAATCTTGGGTTAGGACGAATGACAGCTTGTGCTTCTCGCTTTTCAAACTCTTTTATAGCCGCAGGTAAAAGTTCTCCACTTAGAGATTCTCTAAGCGCCGTTTCATCGGTATCGGACATATTATTAGCTACCCTACCTTTTCGAAGTTTTGCATTTTGTAAATTTACCTCTTTATCAACAAACTCTTTAACTATACCTAACACAACGTCCTTTTGAGCCTCTGTTAGATCTTCCATCGCCTTACCATCTGGCACAACTGCCTTACCATCTGGCACAACTGCCGTATCATCTTTCACAACTGCCGTTAAAGTGGTTTTAATTGATAGACGGCCATTTATTATACCTATTCCCTCTTCACTAGCATTCAATTCTTCTTGGCTTTCAAATGTAGGTACATCATTAATATCTTTAGGGAATACAGACTGCTTACCCTTCTCGGCTATATTTTTATTCATGCTATCTAAAATTGCTTGGTTAGGATCAATTTCTTCAATTGGATCAAGTAGGTCATTTTTCTTTAAATAAGACAATGCCGGATTACTACCTAAAATACCATACTCTTCCTCGTAGTTAAAGAATCTACTATTAAGTTTTTCTTTAAGTACTGGCATAGCTGATAACTCGGCCCAATTTTTTTCAGTAATTAAGTTATTTATCTTACTAGCTTCCCTAGCCGTTACTTTACCATCATTTATATATGCTGTTGCAATGCCTTCTATTGCGCCTTCTACATATTTTGTAGTTGCACCAAGTTCAAAACTGCTTAGCTTTCTAGGTAGTTTAGTAGTGTCAAATATAGAACCTAAAGGATTAGACATAGAGGCCGCTGGTGTGGCTCCTATTCGTCTAGCATCTTCAATATTGTAACCACCTACTGTAGTAAACTCTTCTCCTCCATCATTGAATATATCTAAACCTAGACTAGCTAAGAAGCCAACACGTTCATTTTCTTGAGGATCAGTTGTTACATTAGATTTATACAAACCAAATGCTTTTTCTATTTGTTGTTTTAAGTCCTTTTCGGAGTCATAAACATAGTCTTCTACACCTTCAAATAGACCATTAAAGTTAGAGGCTTTAGCTTGTTGAGGAGTAAAGTCCTTAACTTTTTCATACAAACTTGTAATGCCTGCCACACCTGTTTTGTCTACTAAGAAAGCTATGTTTTCTGGAGAAAAGTTATATTCACTTTGAAGAATACCAGCTATGTTAGCTACTGAATCTGCACCCTCTCTTGCTTTAGTAATAGCTTGCGTACCATAGGTCATCAAGTAGTCACGATCTTTAGCTCGTCTGTCTCTAATTTCCATCTTACGTGCTGTTATTGCATTAGCACTTGTAGTAAAAAAACCTTCTGCGAAACTCATATCATACACCTCTGCTCATCAAGCCCATGCCACCTGCGGCAGGTTTTGTTTCTTCTTCCATCATCTCGCCTTGCTCAGGCTCTGGATCTTTATTCTTTTGCATTTCTTGTAGTTCATTTTCTTCTGGTGAACCAAGAGCCTCAATAGTATCACGAGTAAAGTTTTCGTCACCTTTGTCTGTCTTAATTTCTTTAGAGGATAACTTCTTAAGTACTAACTCACGTAATTGTTTTTCTTGTAATTCATCATCTGTCTCATCGTCAGAGAAAGCATCTTTAACTTTTATGCCAGCAGTCTTACCTTTATAGGAAATCTCTTCTTCTATAATAGGAGCAATAAGTAAACTAACATCAATGGTATGTATGCCTGTACCTACAGCGGCAGTAAGAATACTTCTTGCAAGAACATCAACAGGAAAACCATACTCTAAAAGAAATAATATAGAGTTTACACGCTTCTTTTCTGATAGTCTATCTAGGTGATATACAACAGCTTCGTCCGGATCAGATATTTCTGCAGGTCTTTCCCAAGGAAAGTTATCAGGTTCGTCAGTTAAAGACTGACCGGGAATAGGTGCTATCATTGACATTTTATTAAATACTTTCTTGGATTATATGTTAGCATAATAATTAATTATACTACCTTTTGTGATATCGCCGTTGTCTTTACTACGCCAGTTCTTATTCTTTTTCCACGCAGCAGACCCTACTTTGTATATAACTGTATCGTTGCTTTTATCTTTAAGATTTTTAGCTAATCCGGGGGCGGCTTGCATTATGCCTAGTGGTATTGTATTATCATATTTCCAAAAGGTCAAGTAGTCATCATAAGCGGCTATCTGTTCTGTAGGAGACATCTTAGTTATATTATTATAATCAATACCTGCATCTTTAGCAGCTGACTTGCCTATCTGAAACAAGCCTTTATAACCACTACTATTAGTTACGTTATGTTTAAAGTTTCTATTCTCACCATATATCACAGAATAAACTGTTATTTCTGGTATATCGTACTTCTCAGCAAGATCAGTAACTGCTTCAGGAAACTCAGTATCTCCTGTTGATTTAACTAAGGAACCAATTAACTTCTCAAAGTTATTAGAGTCTTCTAGAGCACGTTTATTAGAAGCTATAGTTTCTATAGATCCATCAGTCTCTGTTCCTGTGTACATAGAAGCTTGTTCAGTACTAATGTTTTCACTCTCGTCATCCATCATAGGCGTTAACCAAGAACTAACAAATCCCTTTAGCTTACTTGCACTGGTTTCAGTATTATCCTCTTTGAGTTTTCGTTTCTGCATACCCTCAGAGCTAGATTTAATAGCCTTATCTGAAGTATCACGCATCTTAGTTAAGGCATCTTTTGTATCCGTTTGTATCTGACCACCTACTTTTGCACCCAAACCTTTAACAGAAGATACAACATCCTCTGGAGCATCATCAATACCTGTGCTTTGCATTATTTTATCTGCTTCGTTTTTTCTAACGTTATTGCCGTAGGCCATTGTGTAAGTCCTTAATTATTTATCAGAATAGTAATGAAGAGAAGAAGCTACCCATAGCCGCACTTTTAGATGCTGCTGCTTGAAGTGCTAGAGCTTCTTTCTGTGCCTCAACAGTCATTTGAGTTATAAGTATGTTGTTAGCTCTGTCTCCGGCACTCTCAGAAGACTTCCAAGCCATAGACATAATGTCTCTCTCACGTTGCCATATCTGATCCATAGTATTAGCAGTAAAAGCATTAGATATTTTAGCGGCTTCTTGGTTAGCCATATTTTGATTATTTGTTTCTAGTGTAGCTACGTTCTGACGCCACTGAGCATTCGACTGAGCTATTACTAACTGATTTGCGGCATTAAACTTATCACGCTGATTTAACATATCAACGTTAAACTTCATCATCTGATTTTCTTCTGTAGCATCAAACTGAGTCATAGCATTAATTTGTGAAGCGTTGTACTGTTGTACCTGTGTCTTCATGTTAGCCATAAACTGATTAGTCTGGTTCTCAGAAGAAGCATTGAATTGCTTAGAGGCATTCTCTGCAGCTTGGTCTGTAAAGATAGACTGTATAATAGATTGAGATTTAAACATATCCGTTTGCTGTTGGTTAGATAAGTTAGCCATGTCCATCTGTAAGAAAGACTGTGCATTCTGTACTGCAGCTTGTTGTTGGTTAGACAAGTTCTGTTGTTCTAGTGAGGATATAGCTGCTACTTGACCCATAAGCATAGCTTGCTGGTTACTTAAGTTAGCTAAATTCATACTATTAGCATTACGAGAGTTCTCTAAGGCTACCTGTTGATCTGCAGTAAAGTTCATATTAGCTATATCGCCAATACGAGCAGAGTTCTGCACCCTAGCTTGGAAGTCTTGTGTAAACTCCATGCCCATAAACTCAGCACGTTGTTCTGCCGCAAGCATAGCTCTCTGTTGACGATTAGATAAGTTAGCCATCTCAAAGCCTGCTACAGTCTGAGCATCTTGCGAAGCTATAGGTAAAGCAGCTTCCATTGCCGCTTGTACAAGAGCCTGACCAGCCATTGATGATGCACCTAATCCACGAGCCGCCATCTGTGCTGTAGCATTACGCAACGCACCAGCCGCCCATGAAGGAGTAGCTCCACCTTCAAAGTCCTGCATCAGTCCATCTAGCTGACCCTTTACAGTGGCTTGAGATGATGGTGTAGCAGTAGCCGCTTGGATCTCCTCAGTAAACTGTGCCGCTTTAGTAGCATCAGCTGCACCAGTGACAATCTCACCAGCTTGAATCTCACGCTTAACAGGGTTGTTCATTACAGTAGCTGTACCAGATGCAGCATTTACATCTAATGCATCGCTAGTAGTAGGATCTTTAGTTGCTCCTGCTAGTATAGACTCAGCAGTTACTGCTCCTGTAGCGGCATTCATACCCTCAGTTGCTGTAGTAACAGCAGGCTGTGTTGTATCTGGTGTACCAACTGTAGCGGCAGTGACTGTATCTGGAGTAGCCGCAGTAGCCGCAGGCCCTACCTCAGCAGTAGTAGCTCCTTTAGTAGGTGTAGCAAGCTGTCCTGTATCTGTACCTAGAGTAGCGCCCAGCGTATTAGGATCTAGAGTGGCTACCTCAGCTTTAGTAGTTAATGATGCAGGATCAACAATAGACTGTTTAACTAAGCTACGTACCCCTGAGCCAACTTCAGCTTGCTCTGTATTCTGAACACCAGTAAGCTTACTATTGAGAGCTTTGACTTGCGAATTAAATGATTCAGTTATCTGTGCACCATTATACGTTACAGCAGGTTTAGCTACACCCTGAACACTTTGTAGTTGCTCTTGTAGCTTGCCTATAGCATCTTTACTGTCTCCAGACACAGCAGATATAGATTGAGCAATAGCTTTCTTATATGCTGATATTGCTAGATTATCTTTGTCTACAATAGCTTCTTCTGCTATCATAGCTTCTCTAGTAGGAAATTCTCTACTTGAAAGTTCAGGTTTAGATGACCTAAAAGTAGGAGCCGGAGCCGGAGTACCACCTCCACCCTTGCCACCAAACACAGCTCGATCACGAAAGTGAACACTAGGCATAAAAGGATTATAAAGATGTCTGCTCATTTTTTAAACTCTTTCGTATGTCGTTTATCTGGATCGTGTAGCCTACGCCAGTTTACTTTTTCTTTACGGTTATAAGTGATAAAGTGTTCCTTACGGATACTAGACATCACTTGTCTGGCATGTCCATAAGGTGTTACAAATTCAATGCCCCAAAGCTCATTCTTGTTGTCGGATACATAGTCATTTTCCGTTATGTAATATTGATTATTTAATAAGTCTTTACTATCTTCTTTATCTAACCAACACCAAGTAACTAGCCCTATAGGTTTATTGTCTTGATAGTACAAACGTATACGATTATGTTTTATAGGAGCTATAAGAAATCTATAGACATCCTCTACGTTATAAACCTTGTGCCATTTACTTTGTCTGAATAACTCTAACCCATCAGCTAAAGCCTTATTATTATCTATTTGCATCTCTATAGTTAAACTCAAAACACCTTAAAAGTCAAGTATTATATAGTGTTAGTCAGCTAGAGGATTGTCTAAAGCTCTCTGTAGTTTACCCATTAGTCTATCTTCTAGCTCTTTCATGTCAGTGTTCTGTGAAGTCCTAACACGTTCTCTTTGGTTCTCAAAACGAACCTCAGCTGCATCTATCATTGCTCTTATCTTATCTTCACTTTCACGTACCATGTCTTCAATACGATCTGTCTGTTGTTCAATACGTAAGATGTCATCCTTCAGGCCGTTCTTAATGTCTCTAGTATACTCGACACTCTCTTCTACCTTTTCAGATATACCAACTATCTTAGCATCATTTACTTCCATCTGTTGCTGATACTCTCCCAGATCCAGACCAGCAACCTCTTCAATCTTTTGATACATAACAAAGCCGCCGTACAAACCCCCGACAACTGTAGATATAAATATGAATATAGCCGTAATAGAACCCAACGACATTTTAACACCACCCGCTTTAAACTCACGACTCTCTATCCCTTCTACTTTTGTTAAATCTACCATTAATTTTCAAAGTCCATTCCTTTACTCGACCTTAACCCTGCTTCTTGTAAAGTCTTTAATTGAGCTAATTCATCTCGTAGCTTTTGTATCTCTAGTCTGCGCTGGGCTAACTCTATTTGATATAAGTCATCACAGTTTATACGTGAACGAGGCTTGTCTAAAGGGATAACTATACGAGCATAAACCCCTATGTCTTTACCACGACTGTTTGTATCCAATCCAGAAAGTACTCCTGTTACACCATACTCAAGGTTTACACCTCCACCTACTGCGTTACTACATCTTAGATTACCTGACGAAAACGAGTCTGATTGGTAGTTCATTGGTGGGTTAGGCAAAGACAATGCCAACGAACTACTGTCTGCGTAAGCTGTACCAGCCATAAGAAAAAGTATAAGGGCTAGTCTCATACAGGCTTGCCATCAATCCTAGAACATATCTTAGATGCTATTAATGTACTTGATTTTGTAGTCTTCTTAACCTTAGATGTAGTACAAATGTATGTAGCTATATCTAAATCTGACTTACGTATGTATACATCAAAGTCTTTACGTTCTTTATAACCTACCTTTATAATCTTATACGTAGATGAAAAGGGTAAGTTGTTCCAGTTTAAATCAAACAGTTCTATCTGGTAATACTTAACCTCTTCTCTAGAATTAAACAAAGACATCTCCGCCTTAACAACACCAGCAACATGCGAGGGTTTTAGTATAGGATATGCAGGTGTCATCTCATGTCCTGATAGGGCTGTTGCCCAGAACAGAAACGCTATTATAATGCTACTTCGCAATACAACTAGCCAACACAACAGCCGTGTATGTGCCTCCCGGTAGCGGTTTTGCTGAACCATAGATAGCACTTGAAGCAGTGCTGAACCATGTTGATCCTGCAAGTGTTAGGTTAAATATAGTGCTATTACCTACCACTGTCTTAGCGGCATTGTAGGCTGACATACCAGCAACAGATGTCTG
>ENA-OSJC01001340-OSJC01001340.1-marine-metagenome-genome-assembly--contig:-NODE-1340-length-20488-cov-33.732497_pt1 | contig 20488 bp, 21 predicted proteins | sample MGYA00237885_ERZ534234 | MGnify/ENA primary metagenome ERZ534234 (study PRJEB26413, sample SAMN06343907) | marine metagenome | isolation source: coastal waters | place: Atlantic Ocean: West Antarctic... | reverse complement strand
CCTTTGAAATTTACATTACAAGTGGTAGGGCTTCAATACTTCGATGAAGAGAAGGATGAACTTGTGATGATTAAGGCTAATAAATTAGATATTGGTGAAAATCAGATAACTGCAAGATTTGCAGATTATGAATTAGGTTTTCAATTGATCGTATTTGAAGGAGAGACTGAGCCTACTATGACAATGTCTAAATATGATTATAAAAATGATAAGTTTTTAGAGCATTATAAATGTGATGCTAAAAGTGGATATATTGAATAAAATTTGTCTAAGCATTCTCATACTAATTAACCCTCACTCCATCACCTAGACACCTGATTAGAGGTTTGGTAGGGTTCATTAATGGGTCTATTAGATTTTGCTTTTCATCCTGGTCAAAAATGGACAGCACAAGAAATTAAAGTATTAGATAAAAACTTTAGCAGTATAAGTAATTATACTGATTTCAAATATGATTTTGAAGCAAAGGTTGTAGAAGATGATATCAAATCAATTCAAGGCAATCCTGAATCTCACGAAGTTATTTATGAGCATGTTTTACCTAATCAACCAAACATGGAAGCTTTTATTTGTTGTAAAAAATATCGGATAATCAACAAAAGCCAATTAGAAACTTTAAAAACATTTTATTCTTCAGATCGTTATGATTTGAAGAATAATTTAGAAATTCCTTCAATTGAAAAGTTTCCTACAAACTTGTTACAAGTAGGGCATTATGGTTTAGGTTTTTTTACAATTTTGGAATATAGTAGTAACGGTGTTGTAACTGATAAATGTCAAAAATAAATCAGATAAAATAATATTATTTATAACTCATAAAATTTTAGATAATTCGTATTTTGATAAAATAATAGACATTAATAATATTTAAATACTCATCTTATGAACCTTAATAAAAAAAATTTAACAAAAATAAATAATGATTGTTCATATGTTGATAAAAAACTAAATGAAAAATGGTTACATATTGGTTCTGGTAATTTTCATCGTGCACATCAAGCTTATTACTTACATAAATTATTAAAAAAAAAATTATGTGATTGGACAATCGTTGACTTTGAAATTATTAATTCAAAAAAAAATAAAAGATTTAATCATGATATAAAAAAACAAGATCATCTATACACTCTATTAACTAAAGATAAAAAAAAAGAAAAATTTATTTTAGGCTCAATCAGTAAATTTTTTTTAAATAATAAAAAAAACTTAAATTATATTAAAAAAAATATAACTAATAATATCCTTAAGTTAGTTACAATAACAGTTACCGAAAATGGATATTATATTGATAATGGTCACTTTGTTATAAACAATAAAGATATTCAATATGATTTAAAAAATGATGAATTTAAATTTAAAACTATTTATGGAATGCTTTTTTTTATTTTAAAAAATTGTATTAATACAAAAATAAAAATAACTGTTATTTCTTGTGATAATATTGAAAACAATAGTCAAAATTTAAGAAATTCTTTCAAGATTTTTTGTAGTAAAAAAAATATTAAATTTGTAAAGGATATTGATAAGTATTTAATTTTTTGTAACAGCATGGTTGATAGAATTACACCCAAATATAATAACAAAACAAAAAAAGAAATTAAAAGTCAATTTAATTATAATGACAATTGTCATGTTGAGTCTGAAAATTTTATCAGCTGGATTATTCAACAAAATAAAAAAACTGATTTACCACCACTTGAAAAAGTTGGTGTAAAATTTGTTAAAAATATTTCAAGTTATCAAGAGATGAAAATGAAAATTCTTAACGCCTCTCATTGCTCAACCTCATTTTTAGCATCACTTGATAAAAAAAAATTTGTTTATGAAAGCTTTAATGATAAAAAATTTGTTAAGTTCATCGATAGCTATATGAAAAAAGATGTAATACCTTATTTAAAAAAAGATTTTTATAACTATAGGTTATTTTTAAATACTGTACTAAAAAGATTTAGCAATAAAGCAGTTCCTGACTTAATTGAAAGAACAACAATAAATGGATCTAAAAATCTTGAAATATTTATTTGTGGTTCAATGAAAAATAATTTTTTAAAAAAAAAAAATATGAAGCGATTTGCCCTTATTTTTGCATCCTGGTATATTTTTATAAATAAAAGAAAAAAGTTTGAAGATGATAGTTATTCTTATTTAAAGATATATTTAAAAAAATATAAAGACCCAGTAACATTTATTCAGAAAATCACTCAACCATCAATAAAGTATTTGATTGATGATAATTTTAAGAATAAATTTATCTTTTATATAAAATTAATTAAAAATAAAAAATTAAAATTAGCAATAAATGATGCAGCAAAATAAACAAGTGGCTATAATAACTGGTGCAACCAAGGGTATTGGGAGAGCTACTGTTGTTGAATTTTTAAAAAATAATATTAATTGTGTTCTGGTATCTAGAAAAATTGATTTAAAATTTAATAATTATTTAAAAAGTAAATTTAATAAGAATGATTATATTTTTGTTCAAGCAGATATTTCTAAAATTGGCTCTATAAAAAAGATTATTGATGCTACTAATAAAAATTTTGGTAAAATCGATATTCTTTTTAACAATGCTGCATACAGTGATTTTAACAATTTTTTTAAAAATGACTTAAAAATGTATGAAAAAATTTTCAATACAAATGTTAGGGGCCTATTTTTATTACTCCAAGCAGCGGCAAAAGAAATGATTAGAAAGAAGATTAAAGGAAACATTATTAATGTATCATCACAAGCAGGCAGAAGAGGTGAAGCGCTTGTCCCTCATTATTGTGCATCTAAAGCAGCTGTGATTAGCTACACTCAATCTTCAAGTTTAGCTTTAGCTAAATTTGGGATAAGAGTAAATGCAATTTCACCTGGTGTAATCGATACCCCACTGTGGGACATACTAGATAAAAAATGGGCTAAAATTGAAAATCTTAAAATTGGACAGAAAAAGAAATTAATAGCAAAACAAATACCTTTAGGGAGAATTGGAAAGCCCGAAGAGGTTGCTGAGCTCGCTTATTTTCTTACAAGCAATAAATCTAAATACATAACTGGACAAACAATAAACATTGATGGTGGTGCTTGGTTTAGTTGATAGGTAAATTTTTTTTCCAGAATTTAAAATAATTTTTAACTAACTTCACGAATCGCTTATCTTTTTTAATTTCAATATAATCATTTTTTAAATTTATTAACTTATTAATTATTAAAAAACCACCTCGTGCTACACCATTTTCATCTTTGGAAATATAAACTTTTGTGTTGGTTGATAAACAAGAAATAAATTGAGTAAAAAATTTATTTTTGCTAAAAACACCATCAATTACAACTGGGTATTTTTTACTACTTAATAAATTTAATGAATAAAAAGCCATAAATGAGATGTAAAGCATATTAAGATGGTATTTATATAATTTATTTCTTTTATTTATTTTTTTATTAATAATAATTTTTCCAATTTTATTTTTGAAAGCACCTCCTTTATAAAAAGATGGTAGTATTAAATCTTTATTCTTTATGATCTCATTAATTATACTAATCTTAATAGAGGAATAATCTTTAATATTTTTATTTAAAAATTGAAACTCGTGTCCACCTGGATAACGAGCAACTGAAACAACTTTATTATCTATAGAATGTGATAAATGAGTGTCCTTTTTAATTTTTTTTTGATTTAATTTACCCTGTTCGTTATAAATAATCATCCATGTACCAGTAGAAAGTAAAATAAATTTTTTATTGAATTTTTTTTTGTGATAATAATAACAGCACGAGCTATCATGTTTTCCAGAAAAAATATCAACATCCTTTTTTAAAGAATTATCTAAGGAAAGTTTTCCTATCTTGCTATTCTTATTGTTGAACTTTGGTAGAGATTTATTTAGTTCTAAATATTTTCCAAAACTATTTATTTTTTGTTTGTTAAAATTCCATAAAAAAGAATGATTTGATAAATACGACAGATCTGTTGAGAGTTTATTTGATAATTTATATGAAATAAAGTTTGGATATAGTAATAAAAATTTTTTTTTATTATAAATATTTTTATCATTTTTTTTTAAATAAAATAAACTTTTTGATAAATTATGACAATAATCTAAACATGGAGAGTAACAATTTTTTAATTTATTTACTTTTATTTCAAATTTTTTGTTAAATCTTTTATTAAAATTATTTTCATCAGAAATACATCTTAACACTTTATAATTTTTATCTAATAAAAATGAAACAGATCCATGTGTTATCGGTAGAATGGATTTCAAATCAAAATTGCTAATACCTGACTTAATATTTTTTTTTATTAAGTTGAAAAGTCTTTTATGGTCTAATTCTAAATAGCTTTTTTTTTTAAATATAAAATTATTGGCAAAAATATTTTTTTTTAAGATAAATCCATCTTTCTTTCTAAAAAAAATGAATTTTATGTTGCTTTTTCCAATATCTATAATTAAATCAGTTTTAATTTTTTTCATTAATAAAATTTATAATAGATTATTAATGATAAGTTAATTTTTTATTTATGCCAAAATTATTACCAAACACAGCGAATAACTTTTTTAAAAATACCAATATAATTAGATTAAATATGCTTAAAATGATATTTAATGGAAAAACTGGAACGGGCCATATTGGATCTTCATTATCAATAGCAGAAATTATTTTTTTTCTATTCAAAAATATTATTTATAAAGATAAAAAAAAGAAACATCATTTCATATTATCGAAAGGTCATGCAGTACCAATACTTTATTCTATGTATTATTCTTTAGGCTTAATTAACCAAACTGATATTAAAAACTATAGAACTTTTAATTCTCGTTTGCAAGGACATCCAGATAAAACAAAATTACAAATTTTAGACTCAGGCAGTGGAGCACTAGGACAAGGTTTGTCAATTGCAATTGGATATGCAATTGGTAATTCCATTAAAAAAAACAATATGAATTCTTTCTGCTTAATTGGAGATGGTGAAATGCAAGAAGGACAAATTTGGGAATCTGCACTTTATGCTGGTTCAAAAAAAATAAATAATCTATGTGTTATTGTGGACTCAAATAAATATCAAAATGAATTTTCTGTCGAAAAAACACTTAGCATAAATGATGTAAAAAAAAAGTGGGAAAGTTTTGGGTGGGAATTTACGAGGATTAATGGTCACTCTTATAAACACTTAAAAAGATCGTTTGAAAAAATGAATAAAAAAAGAAACAAACCTCTTTTAATTTATGCAGATACTATAAAAGGAAAAGGTGTTTCATATATGGAAAATGATAACTATTGGCACTCTGGTATTATGAAAAAAGAACAATACGAAATTGCAATTACAGAAATTAATAACAAAATATGAAATCTATAAGGGAACAATTTGGTCTAACACTTTCAGAATTGGCAAAAAAAAATAAAAAAATAATTGCTATTAGCTGTGACCTAAGAGGAGCTTGTAAATTAAGCTTATTTGCCAAAAAATTTCCCAAACGGTTTGTGGAAGTGGGTATTGCAGAGGCTAACGGAGTGGGAATAGCTTCTGGTCTTGCGCTAAATGGTTTTAAACCATTTCTTGCAAGTTTTTCTTCATTTATAACAGGGAAAAACTTAGAAATTAGATGTTCAATTTCATACAATAATGCACCGGTAGTAATAATTGGTACTCACGGTGGAATGATTGGTGCTGATGGTGCCACACAATCTGGACTTCAAGACATATCTGTTATGCGATCACTACCTAATTTTAATATATACCAACCATGTTCAAATTTAGAAACTGCACAAATAATAAATCATGTATCAAAACTAAATACACCTGCATACGTAAGAATAGCTAGAAATGTAATACCAGAATTTTTACCAAAAAATTATAAATTTCAATTTAAGAAATTAACAACGATTAAAAAAGGTAAAAAAATAGCAATAATTTCTTCAGGTCCTATGTTGTATAATTGTTTTAAAGCAATTGAAAAAATTAAAAATAAAGAAAAGTTTGCCCTATTAAATTTAAGTACAATTAAACCTCTAGATGAAAAACAAATAATACTTAAGTTAAAAAAATTTCAAAAAATCATTACAGTTGAAGATCATACTATAGAAGGTGGGATTGGCAGCGCAATAGCAGAAGTTATGTCTAATTCACAACATGTAAAGAAAATTCAAATGCTCGGGATAACAAATAAATTTATCAATAGCGATAATCCAACTAATTTAGAAAAAATATACAAATTAGATATTAATAGCTTGTATAAAATTATTAATCATTCTTAAATTTTTAATGTAGGTGAAAAATAAGTTGGTCGAATTTTTTTCCAAGTTTGAGAAATCTTTTCTTTAATCTCATTGTTGTTTAATTTAATAAATTCGTTTTTATGATTACCATTTAAAATAAATAATGTATCAATTTTAAATTTTTGTGCCCCCAGGATATCATTTTCTATTGAATCACCAATCATCAATACTTTTTTTTTAACTATTCCCCTGTAACCCATTAGACATTCTTTATAGATTCTAGAATGAGGCTTTCCATAAAATTTTACTTTTCCACCAATCTTTTTATAATATGCTGCTAAAACCCCTACTTGTTCTACTAACTTTTTAACATTACCATTAAAAACTTTTTTATCAGGATTTGTGCAAATCATGGGTATTTGTTTAACCCTACATTCATTAAGTTTTTTTTTAAGATTTATTAAATTTAAATTAGGCTTAATTGATGAAGCTAATATGAAATCAATTTGGTCTAAATTATTTGTAATTAAAATATTTTTTTTTTTCAGTAATTTTTTTTTATCAAATGCAGATATGCATAAACATTTTAAATATTTTTTTTTAAATTTATTTTTAATTAATTCAATTTCATTTTCAAAAATTTCACCACTGGTAACAATTTTATCAAAAATTTTATTATTAATTTTTAGTTTTTTAAGAGTTATACTTGATGTGTAACTTGCATTTTCTGAAGAGTTTGAGATTATGACAATTTTTTTACCCAATTTTTTTAAAAAAAGTAGCACCTTATAAGCTTCTTTAAACTTTTTTTCACCATCATGAATAACACCCCATTGATCAATTAAAAAAAGATCATATTTTTTTAATTTTTTTGCACTTTGTAAATATTGCATTTTATTTTTTAAAAATTTTTTCCCAAAAAAAATAAGTCTTTAAATGTATGGGTAAACTCCAAGATATAAATTTATCTATTTCGAAGTTTAATATTTTATTTTTTTTATTTACTAATTCTTGAATTGCTGTAGCTACATAGTACTCACCATTAACTGTATTTTTATTAGAAATCATATCATCAACTGCTTTTTTAAATAAATACCAATTTTTAAAATAAAAAACACCAGTAACTGCAAAGTCTTTATGCGGTGTTTTACTAATTGCTTTTTTTTCTACTATTTTAACAATACGATTTTTATTTACTTTAACGTATGCGTATGAATTTGGATCAATTCTTGCATCTGGGTAATTTCTAAAGGTAAAAATTATTGAATCTGGGTCTTCTTTTTTAATCAAAGCGTGAAGTTTTTTTTCATTATATAAAAACTTATAATCACACGACGAAATTATAATAGGTAAATCTTTATCTAAATGTTTTTCTAAAAATAGACAAGTTCTTGCCATGCCATCAGTTTTTTTATTAATCCTAACAATAGTAATTTTTTTTTTAAGAATATTTTTAATTTTATTAATTTCATTCTTATATGTTGTTGCAACATGATCTCTAAATAAAACATAGTTATTATTTGAAACAGGTAAAGACTCCATAGCATGAGAAACCATTGATTTACCACTTATATCAATAAAAGGCTTTGCTACTTTAAATTGCTTGTGTCTTCTTCCTGAACCTGCTGATGGTATAATATTGTTTATATTAAAAGTTTTTTTTAACTTAGAATATTTTGTTTTAAAATATGAATTCCAAAAATTAAACTCATTAACTGATGAAATATTAGAAAAACTAATAAAATTGGTTACCTGAAAATATTTGATATGCAAATTTTGCATTATCATTAAGTTATAAACTTCACTTGTAACCTTATATTTAATTTTTTTTCTTAATAATAACTTTTCTGCATAATGCTCAAATATATTCCAATCTTTAAAATAATGTAGACCTGCACATGTCAATAAATGATTACCTAATTTTGTTTTTTCATATATTTTTTTTATTTTTTGATTTTTGGTTATTAAAAATCTTCCCGTGTTTGAACTTAAATGATCTGTTGGATTGAAATGATCATAACCAAACTGTATTCCGTCATACCCTTTTTTTGAAATATTACAAAATTTTTCAATATCTATTTCACAAAAAGAGTCAGGATGAAATATTATTATTTTTTCATTTTTATTACTAATTAACAACTTGGATTGCAAAATAGTTTCTATTAAATTTTTTGTATCTTTTTTTAGAACAATTGTATTTTTTTCATATTTAATTTTATTAATAAAGTATTTGATTTTATATATTTTTTGAATTTTTTCAGATGTTATAAAATGAATTTTAATATTAAATTTTGAATTAAACTTGTCAAAAATTTTTTTTGAATAACTAAAAATTGTTTCTTGTTTTCCTAATTTTGAATAATATTTAAAATTTCCAAATTCACGTTGAAAATCAATATCCATTTTGGCAATAGGAACGATTATATTGAGTTTGTCTTTTTTGATTTTCATTGCTTTTATTTTCTTATTATTTATTAATTAGATTAACCAACTATTTACTAATAATTGATATGAATAATAAGTTTAATATGAAAGTTTTTACTAAAATACAATTTATTTATTTGTTATTTTTTATTATTATTCTGTCACTTTCTAAGCAACTTGTTAACTTTCATTACGACAAGCCCATCACCAATAATGCGCATAAAAAATTTTAACACATTTTTGTACGAACTAGATTTAAATATTAATAATAAAAAACTCATTAGAAATAATAATAAAACTTGCCACGAAGTATCATTGGGTAATATTAACAGACATGATTTACGTTGGTCTTTTGAATTGTTAAGGGTATCTATATTTAAATATAATAAGAAATATTTAGGTAATACGATTTCAAATATTTATTTATTTTCGTTAATTTTTGTCCAATATTTTTTTTATTATTATTTTTAGGGGCCGATTTGATTTGAGTGCCACCAGCTCTGTAAACCAAGCTATACTAGACTAACTATAAGTACCTGATTACACACAGAGGGTATTGACCTTTTTAAAACCGATCAAAAAAGCAAATGGGACTGGCACCACTATGAAGTAAAGAACAAACCAAGTCATATCTTATAAAGTGTAATTGGTGTTAAAGGCTCTGTTTTGCTACACTGCATGGAGTTATGAAACAGTATAAAAGTTAATATATATAAAGCTTACAATCTCAAAACCATCAACAAACCATCAACATTTCCGAGTGAGAACAAAATGTTCTCTTGCTTAACTTGGGTTCTCTTTCAAAAAGTTAATGTAATCAACAACTTCTTGAAACTTATCATCAGGAATATCTTTATATGAGTTGCCAAACTTCTCTTTGACACATAGAGCAACATGAGCGTAGGGGTTTCTTCCTTTAGGGTGATTAGGGTGACTGGGAAGTTGACCTAGTAAATAATCGCCAGCTTCCTGAATCATTTTCCACAGTTTACTTGCGTTTTCTTTGTTCATAAAAATGAGATTAATCTCTAAAGTTTACAAATTCAATTGGGAGACCAATATCAATGGCTTCTATTGCAGCTATTGCCTCTTGAAGATCATCTCTTTTTTTTCCTTCAGCTCTCAATTCTTCTCCTTGAATTTTAATCTGGATTTTAAGCTTTAGTTTTTTTATATCAGCAATAATCTTTTTAGCATTTTCTTGGCTAATACCTTCTTCTAATTCACTAACTTGTCTAATGGTTGTACCTGCGGCGCTTTCTGAATTTTTAATAGCTATTACTCTTGGATCTACTTTTCTTCTTATAAGATGAATTTGTAGTAATTCATTTACTTGTTTTAATTTTAATTCGTCTGGCGCTAATGTAGTGATTATCTTATCTTTTCTCTCAATTGAAATTTTAAGTCCTTTAAAGTCATATCGGTTACCAATTTCTCTTAAACAATTAGCAAGAGCATTATCAAACTCTTGATAATTAATTTTACTTATTACATCAAATGAAGGCATAATTTTTTATTATTTTATACAATAATGTATTTTTTAATTAGAGCAATCTCCATTAGCAATATCATTACATTAACAAAAGCTACTATAACTGACCATTGAATTTAAATTTGCCCTTTACACAAATTGAAACATGAGTGTAGGTGTTACGTCCCTTAGGATGATTTAGGTGGTTGAGTAATCGACTGGCTAAAAATTTCTAGCTTCCTGAACTATTTTTCATAGTTTTCTAACCTTTTTTTATTTATAATAAAAATACATTATAATTAATTAGACCCAAAATAGACATGAAAAATACTGTTATTGAAAGATTGTAAGCCCTTTAAAAACTCTGTTATTTTGCTAGGGTTAATTAACTATCGATAATGATTCGATAAACAAAAAAAGGGAGAGAAAAATGAAAATACTACAAGGATTAACAGGAACAATAAACAACTTAACTACTGTAGTTATTTCCTTACTTGGCTTAGGTATAGTTGTTTCTCTACTAGGTGGAAATATACCATTTGTAGGTGGGGTAGCAGAAAATATCATTGGGCTAGTTCAAGGATTAGGGGATGCTGGAATAGTTGGATTGATAGCGGCTATTATCATTCTTAACTTATATAAATAAATATAGCTTAAATTAGCAACCCTCTTGTGGATGCTAATAACCAAGATAAAATCCCTAATCTTTCTTATCAAGATTAGGGATTTTTTGATAGGATAACTAATAATGAATAATTGGATTTCAAAAATAAAAACATATTTAAATAAATTTCTTGAATTGGGTGTTCTTCTGTTAGGAGTATCGGTAATTGCTGAAATATTATTTGGACCTAATGTAGCTTTTTTTGGTTCACAGGTTACAAAAAATTTAATTAATCTACTTAATAGTTTGGGAGAACAAGGTATTGCTGCATTAATAATTGTTTTTGCGATAATATTTGTTTACAGGAAATATTTAAAATAGTTATTTATTTTTAATTTTCTTTTTCAACTTCGAAGGCCTCAAGTTTAGAAAATAATTCATCTTGTAATTTTCGGTCACTTTGCTCTCCTATTACTTGTCTTAATCGATCTCTTTGTTTAATTTTTACGTCTTTTATTTGGCCTTCTATCGACGCAAGTCTTTGTTCTTCATCAAACTTATTTTCCCATTCTTTTATTTTTTTAGCCGAAAAATCCTTTTTTAGTTTCTCTTCTTCATCTTTTAGTTTTTGTTCTTTATGCTTTTGTATTAATTCTTTCTGATCTTTCGTTTCTTGCTCTTCTTCTCTTATTTTTAAGTTCATATCCTTTTTTTTTTGCTCTTCTTCATTGAAACTTAACTGTAGTTCTATTTTTTTTAACTCTTTTTCTAATTTCTTTTGCCCCTCTTCTTTAGTGTTTAAATCTATTGCTATTTTTTTTAATTGCTTATCTTTAAGTTTTAGCTGCACTTGTTTAGTTAGTTGATCTTCATCTTTTATTTTTAACTCATTTTCTTTAAATGTTAAATCATCATCTTTTAATCTAAGTTTACGATCTTTTTTTGAAAGTTCTTCTTCTTTTTTTTTATAAACATCATCTCTTTTTTTATTTTCATCTTCTTTTATTTTATTTTCATCTTCCTTTAATTTAATTTTTTTAATTTCTTTTTTAATTTTTTCTTCTTTTAATTTAATTTCTTTTTTTTCGTTAGTTTTTTGTTTTTTTTTAAAATTATTGTAAACTTGGCTTAATAGTAAGCTTATTTTTTTAGTCTTTATTTTTATAATAGTTTTTTTTTTCTTCTTAATCATTTTTACAATATTAAGTAAAAAAAATTATATTGAATTTTTAACTATATAAAAATTAATTTTAAATTTAAAGTGACTATATTGGGCTCAACTTATAAGAGATTATTATCTTTAACGCATTAATAAGAGCTTTTTAAAAGTAATTATATTCTTTTCTTCTAATTTATTTATTGTATTTACTTAGAGTATGAAAAAAAATTTTAAAATTTCTATCTCTGCAATATTAATTCTAATAACACTATTGTTTTTTTTTATTATTTTTGATTTTACTAAAAAACAATTTAATTATACAAAAATAAGAAAAATTATACCACAAGAATACATTGCAATTCTTGAAGAGAAATCTACAGAATTTATAAATTTTCAATTCAATGTAAAAAAAACAAAAAACTTTTTAATTGATGATAAAGAAATTAACTTTGAAAATTATTCCAACTCTTTTTTGAAGCATAGATATTATTTAACTCAAGATAATAATAAAATATTTGCTATTACCAAACGTGGTGAGTTGTTTTATTTTCTAAAACAGGATTTGATTGATCAGAAAAAATTTAAATTAAAAAAAATAAAAACTAATTTACAAAAAATTATTGGTAAGGAATATATTAGAGAATTCAATACTGTTGTAAAAGGTATAATAATAATAGATAAGGAAATATACATTTCCTATATGCACAATAATAATGGATGTTTTTCAAATGCAATTTTGAGAGGAAATCTGAGTAAAAAAGATATAACTTTTTCACCATTCTTTAATATAGACGAATGTAAAAAAAGATTTGTTCTCTCAGCAGGTGGAAATATGCAGCATTTCAAAAATAATAAAATACTTCTAACTACAGGTGACCATGAGTCTTATGAGTTAGCACTTGAAAATGATCCTCAAAATATAAAAAGTTATTATGGAAAAGTTTTATCAATTGATTTAAATAACAAAAAAGCAAGCTTGTTATCAATGGGTCATAGAAATTCACAAGGTTTATATTATGATTTTGAAAAAGACATTATTTTTATGACAGAACATGGCCCTCAAGGTGGAGATGAGATAAATGTAAATGTTAGCCCTAATAATAATGAAATTAAAAATTATGGATGGGCAATCTCATCATATGGCGAACATTATGGGAGCCGTGATGGACTCAGTGAATTAATTAAAAATAACAAAAATTTAAGTAATGAACTATATGACGTTGCACCTTTAAATAAATCACATAGTGAATATGGCTTTATGGAGCCTATAAAGTTTTTTACTCCCTCGATTGGTATTACACAGATCATGAAAGTAAAGAGTTCAATGAATAATGAACATAAATTATTAGTGGGCAGCATGGGTTGGGGGGGGAGACCAGATGATATGACTTTGCATGTATTGCATTTTGATAAAAACTTTGAGGAAACGGCCTATCATAAAATTTTTATAGGCGAAAGAATTAGAGACATGATCGATTTAAAAGATGGAAGCATATTAATGAGTTTAGAAACGTCAGATTCCTTCGGTTTATTAAAAAATATTTACTAAAGAGACACGTAAATAATCACCATTCTATTGTATTCTTTTTTAATACAACCCAAGTATGCATCTTATAATACATATCATTACTGAATCTTTTGTGATCTAGGAATTACCGATGCAATAACTGATAAAGTTAGAACCTATCCACCAAGCTTTGTTATTCCTGTAAATTAAATAATAGGCATTCCAAATATTTCAAATTCCTTATAATTTTTGGTATTTAGTTTAGCCTAAGTGCATCTAGTGATATATAGAATATTCTTTTAAATGAAAAATCTAATTAAAAAATTAGAAGAGCAGATAGCTTTTCTACAACACGAAATCTCTCAGATCAGCAATGAACTATATTCTCAACAAAAAGAAGTATCAGTTTTGAAAAAACAAATTTCTACTTTTGAAAAAAGAATTAATGATTTAGAGAATGGTAATGAAACGGGTATGTTCATGGAAGATAAAAAACCACCACACTATTAAACTTTACTATTAATTCATGGCAGATAAATACGATGTTATTATAATAGGTGCTGGTGCTGCAGGCATGATGAGTGCTATTGAAGCCGGTAAACGTGGGAGAAAAGTACTTCTAGTAGATCACGCAAAAAAGATAGGTGAAAAAATTCGTATATCTGGTGGAGGAAGATGTAATTTTACAAATATCCATACTCATCCTAGTAAATTTATTTCAAACAATCCAAAATTTGTAATATCTGCCTTAAAACAATACACTCAAAATAACTTTATAGATTTAATAAAGAAACATAATATTAAATTTCATGAAAAAAAATTAGGGCAACTTTTTTGTGATGAGAGTGCTCAGCAAATCATCGATATGTTGCTTTTAGAGTGCAAGACAGCAAATGTAGTTTTAAAAAAAGAGACAATAATTGAAGATGTTGATAAAAAAGAGGACAAATATTTTATCACCACTGGCTCTGATAAATATTTTTGTGATTCGTTAATTATTGCTACAGGCGGTCTATCTATTCCTAAAATTGGAGCAAGTAAATTTGGTTATGATGTTGCAAAAAAATTTAATTTAAATATTGTTGAAACACTACCTGCGTTAGTACCTCTAACCTTCAGTGAAAAAATACTTGCTTTATGTAAAGAACTTACGGGGTTGTCTGTTGAAGCAGTTGTATCATTTAAAAAGATCTTCTTTGAGGAGGGAATGTTGTTTACTCACAGAGGCTTAAGTGGACCTTCTATATTACAAATTTCGTCTTATTGGAAATTAGGAGATGATATTAAGATTAACCTGTCTCCTAAACTAGATATTGTTAAATTCCTAGGTGATAGAAAAAACTCTAATCCTAAACAGGATATCAATGCTATAATTTCAGAAATTCTTCCTAAGAGGCTAGCTTATATTATTTGTAATGAAAATAATGTTAGTGGGAATATATGCGAATTATCGAATAAGGTATTAAATCAATTAAGTAGCTGTATCAATGCATGGGCTATAAATCCAACTGGGTCTGAAGGTTATAGAACGGCAGAAGTTACTTTAGGAGGTATCGATACTGAGGAGATTTCTTCTAAAACAATGATGTCTAAGAAACACTCAGGTCTATTTTTTATTGGTGAAGTCGTGGATGTTACAGGCCACCTAGGTGGTTATAATTTTCAATGGGCGTGGTCCTCTGGTTATGTGGCAGGCCGATATGCTTAAAGATTAGTAGTTCCTTGAGTATCTTCAGTTTTGACTGGCTCTTCAATAGGTTCTGTTGTTGGGCTTAATTCAATTCCTGCAGGAGTGATGGTTGAAGGCATAGCAACGAATTGAGAGTCTGGGTTTTCAACTGTTTCTCTAACTTTCATTCTATAAATACCAAACAGACCTATTAGAGCATGAAAGATAAATAAGAATATAAAAAATCCATTTGAACCAACTATATTCATAAAGATTGAACAAAGAAATGGACCACCCATTGCACCTAAGCCAAATGTAAACTGTATACCAGCTCCAGCAGATACAAATTTTTCTTTTGGTATATAATCATTGGTATGAGCACAAATTAAAGAAAACATTGGTAAACTACAAATAGAAAAACAAATTAAAAAAATAAAAAACCATACTTTGCTTGTAGCGAGAGCACCTGGTAAATACATTTGGCCAGATGATATAATAGCAAGCATAGCAAAAATACATGCACCAAAAGTTGAAATCACTATTACTTTCCTTCTATCATATTTATCAGAAAGTTTTCCAATAGGATATTGTGAAATAGCACCAGAAATTGCTAGTAGAAAAGTTACAAGTGATATTTGGAATATAGTAAAATTCATTGATGCCGCATAAACTGCTAACAAGGTGAATAGTGCTGACTGAATAGTTCCATAAAAAAATGCACTTACCACTCCAAAAGGTGAGGTCTCATAAAGTTCTTTTAAAGGCATACCCTTAATCTTTTTAAATGTAGGTGGTTTTTTTTTAGTTAATAAAATTGGTATAAGAGCAATAGATGTAATGATTGAAATTAATATGAAAGGTTCATAATTTACAGGATCACTAAAATTTAATAAAAACATTCCTATACCCATTGAGCCATATAAAATAACCATATAGATAGACAAAACACTTCCTCTATTTTTATTGCTCGATCTATCATTCAACCAACTTTCGGCGACAGTATAAATACAAACCATACTTATTCCGGTTAAAACTCTTAGAATAAACCAGATATATGGATTAATAAAAACGGAGTGAACTAAGATGACTAAAGAAGCTAAAGATGCAAAAGCTGCAAAAACTCTAATATGACCAACTCGAGATATAAGACTAGTAATTGTTGATGTACCAATGAAGTATCCAACAAAATACCCTGACATCATAAAGCCAGTGGCTGCTAGACTAAATTCTTCTTTCACTGCCCTTACCCCTAGAAGTGAACTCTGATATCCATAGGCCATCATTAGGAAACCCATGCCTAAAAATAATGCCCAAGAATTCTTTAAAACTTTATTCATAAAATTGACCGTACTTATTTGTGATCTAGATGTAAATCAAGTCTTTATTATGCTTTAATTATGAATTTTTTAATTTAATAAAAGAGTGGATTGCGATAGCTGTAATAATGACAGCTCCGCCTTGGATAGTCTCAAGACTGGGTTGTTCTTTGATAATTAGCCATACCCATATAGGCCCAATTATTGTCTCTAATAAGAAGAATAAGTTTACCTCAGCAGCAGGGATGAACCTAGGAGCTATAGTCACTAATACAAAAGGTATGGCTACACACATAATGCACATTAATGGAACTATAATTAGATCACTATCCATTAATGCAAAACTTTCTATAAATAGTAGAGCAAATAAAGCGACAATCAATTTACCAACAACAGCGGCAGGTATTAGATTTTTATCTTTTGCAGATCTAATAGTAACAGCACCGACAGCTAAACCTAAGGCAGTTATTAAGCCCAGAATGTCACCAAAAAAGTTACCAAGCTGCATTGAATCGTAGAATATATATATTGCGGCTGTAAAAGTTATAAATATTGTAACCCATGTTTTTTTATCAGGTAATTCTTTTAGAAATATTCCCCCAAGAACTGCAGACAGCATAGGAGCCATAGCAATCATAACCAATGTGTTTGCAACATTTGTATTTTGTATCGACACAACAAATGTAATGTTTGTAACTGAAAAAGTACCTATATAAAGTAACCCATGATAGCCACTTGAAAATAACATCTTAAAAAAATTTAATTTATAAATTATTAACATCCCAAGAAAGACAGTAATAAAAGGAATAACTCCTCGATAAAATACTAAACCCCAAGTATCAACGTTAGAAAGTCTAATGAATAAAGAGTCTGGTGTAATAAACATTACTGCAACAAAAGCTAATAATGATCCTTTTTGCTGTTCTGTTAAATTGTTCAAGCTCCCAAACCTCTCCAAAAATTTTTAGCAAGATTTATATTAGTCAAATCGTAAAATGTTTTAAGTCCAGTAGGGGAAGTTACATTAATGTCACCATTTAGTTTTTGATCTATGAAATCAATACCTGAAAAATAGATATTATTTTTTTTAAGGTCTTTAGCAATTAAATTTGAAATTTTTGTTTCTATTTTTGTTAATTTAGTAGCAATAGGAATAGCACCCTTACTCATATTACTTAAGAAAGATCCTTTTTTAGGAACTCTTGAAATTGCCCCACAAATTTTTCCATTTATTAAAAAAACTCTTTTATCTCCAAATTTAATTTTAGGTAAAAACTTTTGACACATGATATGCCCATGTTTTTTAATAAAATTTAAAATCAATTTTTTATCAATTTTTTCCTCTATAAGGTGAATATCATTTCCACTGAAGCTGTGAATAGGCTTGATAATAATTTTTTTATTTTTTATAAAAAATTTATTAACCTCATTAATGTCTTTTGTAAAAATTGTATTTGGCATGAATTTTTGAAATGAAGATGAGTACAATTTCTCTGATATATTTCGTATAGATGTTGGATTATTAATAATCTTAACCTTATCTCTGATTTTATCCAATATGTATGTTGTTGAGATATACTCCAAGTTAAAAGGTGGGTCTTGACGTATCAGTAGATACTTGCATTTAGATAAATCCAATGTTTTCTTACTCATAATTTTGAAGAAATTGTTACTAGAGTAACTAAATTTTATATAATAGCCCTTAGCTACCACTTTATCATTTATTATCGAAAGGTCTTTGGGTTCATAATAAAATATTTTACATTTTCTGTTTTGAGCTTCTACAGCAAGAAATATACTGGTATCGCTTTTTGGGTTAAGTTCTGAAGGGTGATTTCCTTGAATAGCAACTATCTTATTTGTCATATAGTTCAGTTAAATTTTCATCTTTGGAAAATTTATTAATCATATGATCTGCATTGGTTGTTTTATTATGAATTAATTTTTCTAAGTGGTTTAAAAACTTTGTCTCGTTTTCACCCGATTTATTTAAAATGTCTCTACTCTCTAGACCTTTTTTAGACAAATTAAGCAATAAAGATGACCAATATAATAAATCTTTACCCATCAACTCTGTATTAAAACCTTTTTTAGGAGCCTCCAAATATGCATTAATAATTTTATTTTTATCCCATTTAGAAATTAACTCAAAAGTCTCATCTAAATTTCCATATAAAATCCCTGTATTAAATGCTGGTCCAGCACATAAGCAATCCCAACCACATGTATCCATAGATCTTAATTCTATATATTTTTTTAATCTATTTTCTGTAAATATAGTACTTAGATGAGTAGCTAGATCATCTTCTGTTGGCAGCTTATTATCTATTTCTTTGATTTGTCCATTCATAAAATCTAAAAATGTATAATTTGCTCCAGATAAATATTCTTTATCATTTTGAATGAATAGAAGAGGGAAGTTTATCGCAAAATTTGCATATTTTTCAAAATTCATATTATCAAAAAAAACTTCAGGAAGACCTCCTCTAGATGTTTCTTGCCAAACTTTTGATCTATAAGACATATAACCACTATTTTTTTTTTCAACTATTGAGGAGTTAGCAAATAATGCAATTGATATTGGAACAAGTGAATTAATTATTTTGAATTTTTTTATAAAATCTTCTTCTGAGTTGTAATCAAGGTTTAATTGAGTACCACAAGTTCTATACATCATGTCTAGACTTAGTGAGCCACCGTTAGGCATATCTCTAGTCATCACATCATATCTTTGCTTAGGGTTATTAGGAACTTCATTTAGAGTTGAAATTGGATCAAAACCAGCACTAACAATCTTTAAGCCTATTTTTTTAGTCACTTGCTGTAATTCAAATAAATAATTATGAGACTCTGAGCAGGCTTCATGAATATCATTTAATTTATCACCTGATAATTCTATTTGGTTGCCAGGTTCAAGTGTAATGTTTTTACCCTCTTTTTTCAGACCAATAATGTTTTGCTTTTCCATTATTGGCTTCCAACCAAACTCACTTAATGCATTAAACATTTTTAGGATAGTTTTGTAATCAACTCTTTTATTTTTGTTTTGATCAAATAAAAACTTCTCATGCTCAATACCAATTTTAAAATCTTTGGTATCTCTAATCCCTGAATTAAAGTAATTAACTATGTGTTCTTTATCGGTAATCATTAATTTACATATAGCGATATAAAGATTAATTTAAAGTCATTTAAGTAAACTTTACTGTTCTTATTTTAATTTCCAGAAGCTGTACTTAGTAAAGATAGTTGGGTTATTTTATCATCACCCAAGATATCAATTGGTTTTACAGGGTAATCCCCAGTAAAATAATGATCTGTTAATTGAGGGTAGGTGTCATTTCGTTTCTCAAATCCTATTGCTCTATATAATCCCTCAAGTGATAAAAAATCTAAAGATTTAGCACCAATATATTCGCAAATTTCTTTATTTGTTTTATTAGCTGCAAGAAGCTCTTTTTTAGTAGGTGTATCCACACCATAGAAATCAGGATATCTAATTTCTGGACAAGCAATTTTAACATGAACTTCTTTTGCACCAGCATCATAAAGCATTTTAACAATCTTATGAGAAGTTGTTCCTCTAACTAATGAGTCGTCTATTAAAATAATACTTTTATTTTCAATTGTCGATTTGTTAGCATTTAATTTTAATTTTACACCTAAACTTCTAATCTTTTGACTGGGTTCTATAAAAGTTCTTCCAACATAATGGTTTCTAATTAAACCTAATTCAAAATTAATCCCAAGATGCTGAGCAAATCCAAGAGCAGCAGCATTTCCTGAGTCTGGTACAGGGACTACTATATCTGCGTCAATTCTATTTTCTTTAGCAAGCTCCACTCCTAGGTTTTTTCTGTGCTCATAAGCCGACTTTCCATCCAATAAACTATCTGGTCTTGCAAAATAAATATATTCAAAAACACAAGGCCTAACTTTCCTTGGGGGAAATGGTTTGAAACTTTTTAATTCATTATTTTCAATCAGAACAATCTCACCATTCTCCACATCTCTTATGTACTTAGCTCCTATAATATCTAACGCACATGTTTCAGATGCCAAAACGTAACTGTCTTTTATTTTACCAATAATCAAGGGTCGTATTCCATGAGGATCTCTAACACCTATTAAGGT
>ENA-OSJC01001334-OSJC01001334.1-marine-metagenome-genome-assembly--contig:-NODE-1334-length-20521-cov-9.055664_pt1 | contig 20521 bp, 17 predicted proteins | sample MGYA00237885_ERZ534234 | MGnify/ENA primary metagenome ERZ534234 (study PRJEB26413, sample SAMN06343907) | marine metagenome | isolation source: coastal waters | place: Atlantic Ocean: West Antarctic... | reverse complement strand
GTCCAACAGAATCAAATGCTATGGTTGCCCGAAGATGTGCCACTGCACAACGATGTAAAAGATTGGCAAGAGATGAGTGTAGAAGAAGTAAATCTGCTTACTCAAATCTTTAGACTCTTTACGCAGTCGGATGTAGATGTCGCGTCTGGGTACATAGATAAATATATGCGTGTATTTAAAAAGCCCGAAGCTAGGATGATGATGTCTGCCTTTGCTAACATGGAGTCTATACACCAACACGCTTATAGTCTGCTTCTTGATACTGTAGGAATGCCTGAGATAGAGTATAAGGCTTTTGCTGACTACGAAGAGATGGCTGCAAAGCATGAATACGTCAACAACTCACCCTTAAAATTAAATGATAAGAAATCTATAGCTAAAAATCTGGCTATCTATTCCGGTTTTACTGAGGGGCTACAGCTCTTTAGCAGCTTTGTAATCTTGTTAAACTTCTCTAGGTTCGGAAGGATGAAGGGCATGGGGCAGATCGTTACCTACAGTATACGGGATGAGTCTCTCCATGTTGAAGCAATGACCAAGCTCTTTAGAGAGTTTATAAAAGAAAACCTAGACCTGTGGACTGATGATTTTAAAAAAGAAATATATCAAGTATGCAGAGAGATGGTGAAACTAGAAGACAAGTTTCTTGATCTAGTATTTAAAATGGGAGACATACAAGGTCTTTCTAAAGAAGAGATGAAACAGTATATTAGATACATAGCAGACAGGCGCTTGTTGCAGCTTGGTTTAAAACCTAATTACGGGGTTAAGGACAACCCACTTAATTGGTTGGATGACGTTTTAGGAGTGGAGCATCAGAACTTTTTTGAGGGAAGGGCTACTACTTATATGAAGGGCGGTATAAAAGGTAATATAGAAACTGTCCAATTCACAAATCTAGTAGTGTAGGTAGGAGGAGAACATGGATAAGAATAAAGAAGAAGGGAATCTCGTTTCATTCAGAGTATTTTTAGCGCGGGACGGCAATATAATTTCTGAGTTTAGTCACTTACCTTTAGAAGAAATAAATAAATTGTTTCCTTCAGAGGAGATTCCTATCATTAGAAAGATAGTGCAGGAGGGCTGTGCCTCATTAGAAGGACTGCACTCACATCTGGAAAGAGAAACACAAATATTTAATGCTTAGTAGTTTCTGCGCCATCAAAAATGTCATCGGGATTAGCCATAGCATAGTATTGGTACTCAAACATATCCCTGAATTCTTCAAAGGGCATACTGTCTAAGTCTCTTGCAGCGTGTGTACGCGCATAGATTTGGAAAGCAGCCCCTAGTTGTTCTTCTGTGTACAGTATTAACATTTATTGTGTCCCGCTTATTAATCTCTTAGAACTTCTTTCGTCCTGAAGCTCTTGATATTTTTCATCATCAAGATGGGTGACTGCGATCCATGCGTGAGTCATCTCATCACCAGTACGACTACCACCCATCACCCACATATCTGAATCGGGGTTGTTGGGGTTGTCAGATGTGTTGTCATACCACTGCTTCAAGACAAGAACAGCACCCGTAGGTAGTAAAGGGGCAACGTCACTGTCGTATAGATGACTATGATGCCACGTAGCACTCCAGTTAGACACTTGGCTAATAGACTCTGTGCGCCCTGTCTCTGGATAGAATATCTCAAAGCTTGCTGCGTTCATACGCAAGTGACCATGTGGTTGCCATGAATCTATGCGTACTGGGTGGTCAAAGCTGTGAAAGGCTTGGGTCATGTAGTAACCATTAGGCGGTATAGTTATATCGTTTTGATCGCCAATTCTGTAGAGCTTTAAGTCTTGCTTGTATGCAAGTTCTTTAGACTCTTCTGCGCTGTATAGCCACAGACCTATCTCTACTACATTATCTTTGATCATTGTGCCGGGAGCTATCGCGCCTAACCCACCGGGAAACATATGAATGTCCCAAGCTATCTCAGCATTGGCAGGCAAAGTTCTACATATATTTGCAGGTACTATCTCGCCCCACTTGCCCATAGCATACTCAGTAAGCATCCCATATCTCTCACCATCTAAGGTGATAGTACTATTTGCATGGTGTACTACGCTCTTAGCATCGCCTCTAGGCTTAACTTGAACTGCTTTAATGCAACGATCCTCAGTTAGACCACTAGCTACATTGTGCTTGTGCCATATATCGTTGCCACTAGCGGGTATATCTATAGGTGTAGAAGGTATGACTACTGTAGGCTCTCCGAAGTCTTCAAAGAAATTCCACTGGCTAGGGTCGGCTAGGATAGGCGCTTGCACTATGACATCCCTATCTCCGTACTCTGATCCTGTGTCTACCCACTCAACTATAGTATCTATATCTTCTTGAGAGAGTCTCCAATCGCCCTGTAAATCCTGTAGACCAATGCCATGATCGTAAGCATAAGGAGGCATCTCTCTGCTCAGTACTTTGTATTGTATCAGGGGACTCCACGGCCTTACTGCCTCGTAAGTCTCAAACGTCATTGGGCCAATACCGCCTTGACGGTGACACACCACACAGTTGTCGTTAATAATCTGGGCTACGTCATCTACATAGGTAGGTTCGTCAGCGTAAACCGAAGACCCCCACATCCACGCAAACAAAAAAACAGTAACAAGCAAAGGGAACAACTCATCTAAGTGATCTTTCATAATCAATAGCTCCATATCCACGGTCTAGGCCGTTCTGATGTATTTTTAATGTCATCTAAATGTATAAATCTACTACTGCCTTTCTGGTTAATACCAATCCCGCCAAACTCTCCAGATCGTATAGCCGCATCTACAAGCCTGTAAGCCTGTTCTCCAGAGACTCCAATATCTATCGCGCGACCTGTAGCATGTGCGCCCACGGCCTTCTTACGAGCTTCTATGGGGTGTTCTGCACAGCGGTAGGCACTGTTGACAGGGAAGGGGAACCCAAGCTTTTCGCGGAGGGCTTCTATCTTTTCCATAAAGACTTCATCTATATCATCAGCTCCACAGTGAGAGCATGTAAGCTCTTCTTTAGTAAAATATTTCATTGCGCTAAATCTCTTGGATTAATTATTATATCTCGGCCCATTTGTAAAGCTTCGCCACGCTCCATTCTGCCTTTAGTATCCATAATAGCTTGAGCTAAATTCATATCAAATTCTGGTCTGCTTAGATTTTGTTTTCTTTGGTCTATACCCCAGCTATTATTCCACATATCTTTTAATTCTGTACGCCACTCTTGGCCTTTCATAGCCTGTTTAGCACCTTGATACACTTCTTTTGCTTGTCCTGCAAAGGCAGCAACGGGGCTTGCACCAGATTCATATCCAAATAAGGCATGATTAACCGCATCAAAAGTTTCTTCATCCCCCGATAAACTAATTTGATCTCTGTTTGTTTTTAGATTTCTAAGTTGTTCTGTAGTTATGGGGCTACCTTGATGCATCCAAGTAACTTCTTTATCTGGAGCTATCTGTTTAGTTAAATCTGTAGCATCTGCTGATATTTGTAATTGTCTATCATCATCAAAGCCTAAATAAGCGGCTCCTTTTTTTATACCCTTCTCAAGTAGACCAAATATACCGCCTTCGGCTTTCCGAGTTCTTTGGAGACTTCCTAGTACCTTGCCTCCAGCAGCAGACCGCTCACGATCTTCTTCGTCCACAAAAGCCCCACCTGCTTGCATGTTATACGGCAGACCTGTCATCTTATCTATACGTTCATCAGGCTCTGTAGGAACTTGAGGTACGTCATATACTTCACCGCCTTTGGCTAGTTTAAAATCTTTAAACTCTTCCTCTTCTGTTTGTTCAACAGCACCTATTTCTGGGCGAGTAGGAGGCACAGATGGAGGAACTTTAATAAATAAATTAGTGTTCAACATTTCTATACGTTTGTCAGTTAAGGCTTTGACTAATTTACTAACACTATTAATTTCAGATTCTGGATCAAAAGGAGTTTTTTCAAACATACTCATAAGCGAGGTTTCTGTCAGCAAATTATAAGGAGTAAAATATTTGCCTGCTAGTAAAGAACCTATTTCAAGATCATCCATGTTTCTGTCTTTTAATACTTTAATTGTGTTACCAAGACCTATTATTTCTTGCGTTGCTAAAACTTGCCTGTACAAGTCTTGCATATTTTCGTATCTAGCTTTTTCAAAATTTACATAGTCATCAACAATTTCTTCAGGTTTATTTTCATAGTTTATAATAGGTCTTGCAAGATCGTTTTTCTGACCATTATATTCAGAGACTCTGTAACCTAAAACTGTTTCAGGGTCTAGCTTGTTCAGGCGTATACCTGCAAAAGTAGCTGCTAGTTCTAAACCTGTAGGTGTAACATACCCTGTGTTACGATCAGGTACGGCTAGGAAAGCCTCAGAACGTGCAATATCTGCTGCTGAAAAACCTGTTGTGGGTAAAAAAGATTGGAATATATGCCAGATAGCATTGTCTAATCTTTCTATAGGTGTAGAAGCTGCATTAAAAATATTTTTACCTCTAGGTGTTCTACCGTCTGAAGCCATTATAGCAAAAGCAACATCTGTTACAGCTTGAGTTAAAATAGGCTGATCTGTATACGGCCCAAGCAAATCACCTATTGCGGATAGAGTGCCTTTTATTATACGCTCGTCTAGTGCTTCACCTTTTAATTTACCAGTTCTAACTTCTTCAAATATATTTGCAAAAGGAGCATTTATAGTTTCATAAGCATTTAAAAATTGTGTATCAATAAGATAAATTTCATCATCTATTACAATAGGTATTCTAGGAGCAGTTTTAGACCACGGTTTTTCATCTATTGTTTGAATAGATTGCATTTGTTCGCGTGTGAAACCATACAGTGCGCCCATGCCTTCTGCTATAGCATAAAAAGAACCCGCCATTGCTGTCCTACCTGCAAAACGCCTCATGCCTCTTTTTTTTATTACCGCATTAGTAGAACCTATTTCTCTAAAAGCTTCTCTATAGGTATTAACACTTGTTCTTAATGACTCAGCAGGGAAAGAAACAAAACTACCAAAAGGCATCTGTCTTAATTTTTTAATAGTAGGAGGAACAAAATCATAATTAGGAACAGTATAACGAATTTTTCTTGCTGCTTCGGCTTTTAGTACACTTATATCAGCCTTGGGCCACGCTGTTTTTAATGTATCTAATTCTGAATTGTATATAACTATTTTATAAAAATCATCTGTTGCTACATAAGCTTTTTCCATGCTTTTAAGAATAGGGTCAACTTTTTTTGTTACACTTTTAACTAACGGGTCTAAGGTTGCTCCAACTGCTCCTCTTGCGCCATCGTAATTTTTTAAAGTTTCAGTAGCTAATTCTAATACATTTTTGTCAGCGTTTTGAAAACCTGATTCTAATAACGATCTAAATTCTGAAACATTAGTGTTAGTGTTAACTACTCCTAGTTGTAAATATTCTTGATACAGTTCGTTTAAACCTTCATCGCCTTTATCTGTTGCGTTATTCCATAAAGTTTTAAATGTATTTATTACTGACTTTGATGCTGGATTAACTATAACACCATTAGCTGGGCCAAATAGCGCACCACTTACAACATTACGAGCTTGAGTTGGTATACTGTAAATAGTTTTTGATTTTTGAGAAAGACCTTTTAATGATAAATATCCTTTATACCAACCATACAAGTCATTACTATCTATTGATCCCTGATCAGATTTTAAAGCAGATGCAATTTCTGGTGTAGTGTAATAAGTAAATTCATCTTTTACCCCATCAAGCATGGAACCAGTGCCTGTTATTTCAGTGTTGTATACATCTGTATCAAATATTACGTCATCTGTTTCTGTGTTAATAGTTGCTCTTGGTTCTACAGGTGACACTGCTTCTCTTCCGGGCGCTGTCTTAGATTGATCAAGATTACGAACTTTAAATATATACTTGCCTTCTCCTAATCTTAAAAGGTTCTCATGGAATCTAGCATCACTATAAAATTTTGACATTTTTTGAGCAGTGATTACAACAGACTCATCTGCTGACTCTATTTCGCCCATTAGTTTTCTTATTTCTATAGGTATGTCTTTTTTAGAATTAAAAATATTATTATTTAATTTTTGTACTGAAGCCATATATTCTAAAGTACTTTTATCTCCACGTTTTAATACTTCATCTACGCTCAACGCAGCTTTTTGTCTAGCTAAATCAGGAAGTTCTCCTGCATTCATATATTTCTGAGCTATAAAATCTATAGCGTCATTTTTTATTTCGTCAGAAGGTTTATAATTTTTATCTTCAAAAAGTCTAAATGATCTTCTAATATACGAACCTATATTATTCTGTATTATTTCTTTTAATTCAGGACTAACCATAGTTGAATCAGAAAGTCTGTCTGAAAGCTGGTCAACAAATGCTCTGCCTTCTAAGACTTGCTCTGCTACTTCGTCTGGCAAATCAAATTGCCTAGCAACATTTTCAATTGGAGTTAAATACGGACTAGCTGAACTATCTAGTGGTGTATTAAAAGCAGTAATAACTTTTTTATTTAATTCAGAGTCGTTGTCGCTAAAATTATTTATAGCTCTATTTAATTTTTGAGAAATTATTTCTGCTTCATTTACAGTGGCTCTTTGTGCATACAAAGAATCATTAAAAGCATCAAAGGCTCTAGGAGTCCAAAAACCTCTAGATGTAAATGTAGAATGAAAAAATCTACGCAGTGCGCTGCTTTGTTGTAGCTTTACCTGCGCTTCACCTTCTGGGGTTTCATTGAACCTTAGTTCTTGCTCTTCTCGCAAGTTTCTAATAGCAGCGGCATCTTCTAGTTCACCTTTTGGTTCAACATAATCTGCTTTCCATTGGTCTACAGAACCGCCTTCTCTTGGTGTTGTTATTTTTTTCTTTTGTTCCTCAAGAAAATCAACAAACAAATCACCTTGATCTTCTTTAGATAATTCTTTTGGAGTTTTATTAAACTTATTACGAACTAGTCTTGTAAACGGAACAATTCCTCCAATTACTTCTACTATTGAGCCTATGAAAGTTCCTTCACCTGCAAGTTTTAATCTTTTTATAGCTTCAGAATCATCTGTGTCTGCCGCTAAAAACAGATAAGAATTCCATTCTCTTGCAACTTCTTCACCCATAGCATTTTCTATAACATTACTAATATTTTCATCAGGATTAGTTAGTAGTTGATCAATAGCTCCACCAGACGTAGTGCCTTTTATAAAACTGTTACGCCACTTTTTACTTTTCATTAATAGGTCAGGTAAGTTTTTATATATACCTATACCGCCACCTAAGTATGTACCTACTTCTGCCACAGTACCTATAGCAGTGTCTACAGGATATATTCTTCCAGTATCAGAATCGTATATTGTCATTGTATCAACACCCATAACTCTGGCTATAGGCTCTGCTGCGTTTTCTGAAAGAGTACGATTAATTACGTTTTGCATTTCAGGAGATTCTATAATGTCTAAAGATTCCTGCACTTGTTTATTAGGTACAGCCCTTGCAATTTTAGTCGCAGCAAACACTCCTAATTTTTCAAGGTCAACACGGGTATCAGCAAAGATTCTCCCAAAGTCTAAAGCAACATCTTTAATATCCGGTCTGGCAGGATCAAAATCTGGGCCAAAGTCGTATCTAGAAACGCCACTTTCTCTAGCCTCTGCATTTTTCCTTACAGTAGAATCAAGAGAGTCTGCTGACAACCCAGCCTCAGTAAGATTTTTAGTTACAGTTTCAGGTTCAATTACAGTTGTTTCTTCTTCTTTCTTTTCTACGGGCGTTACAATTCCTACAGGCGTAGTAGACGTTTCAATTTTTTGCTGTAGTCTTCTACGTTTATATTCTTCATAAGCTTCTTCGTCTGACAAAGAATCAGGTACACCTGTAAAATCAACGCCATTAGGAAGCTTTACTGTTCTTACTTCTGCCATTAGTAGTACCTTTTATTAATAAGCTTCTGTGGGGGAGTCAGCGTCATTAAAAGACCTTGAAAAATTTCTAAATTGTAGCAAATATTCTTCTATTTTTAATTCAGCGGCTAGTTGTTCATCGGGGTCATCTGAAAATTGAGAGATCATTGTTTGTACTGTAAGTCCTGTATTACCTAGTTGATTCATAAGTTGTAAAGTTGTTGCATTTTCAAATTCATCTTTTAAATACAAAGATGGGTTTTCATTAAACATGGTTTCAGCTATTGTTTGTAATTGGTTGTATTCAACCACAGTGCTAGGGTTCATATATCTAAGTTCGTCTGCACTTGCTCTTTCAACAAAAAGATTAAGAGCATTTGGAGTACCATAATTTTCTACCATCTTAAATATATCCACATCGTCCTTCATTGACTTTAAAGTTTTTGCTTCTTTTTCCTTATTACTTTCTTCTATACCATAAAAGAAATTTTTAGGAGGAAAAACCTTTTCTCTAGTTGTACCCGTATTTCTATTTTCGTAAGTTTCTACTTTTTGAATAACTAAACGATCTTTAACTCCTATTTGTTTACGAAATACTGTACTTACGAGCCTTTCAATACTTTCTAAGTCTGCTTCTGGAATTGCATCTAAGGCAGCAAAGTCAAAAGCATCATAAATATTTTTGCTTTCATCGTATGCCTTTATAAACCCATTAAAATTTGCTACATTTTTAGCTATTGTACTGTTACGCAACGCCTCTATAGCTGCTTCATCTAATTCTTCTTGGCTCCTACGCCCAAAAAGACCTCTGGCTCTTTTTATTATATGGCCTGAAATTCTTCTGGGATTTATAGAAGTGGTTAAATCTGTAAGAAGGGCTGCTCTGTCTTCATCACTGCCTATATTTCTTGCAGAAGTTATAGCTTCCTTATATCTATCTGCTATTTCATCAGTTAGGCTTCTTGTTTCCGCAGCTATAAGTTTATTAAATGGCCCAGCGTCACCTATTGCTGTAGCTTGATAATCATTTCTAGATTCAATTTCAGCAATAGCACTAGCTCTAAAATCATCTTTATATAAATTATAATGATACTCTTCAGGCGATTTACCCGATAGTGCTATAGCTGCTTCAGTAGCTGCTAAAGTTTCACTATTCCTTCCTGCTATTTTAAAATTAGAAGCCACTTCCATTACTTCGGGATTAGAAAACAGAAGATCGGTATCTTTTCTTTTAGCATATTCTGCCATACCTGTTTGAATAGCGGGGGCAGCGAGGCTGATAAAAGCTTGTCTCTTCTCCCACTTTTCGCGGTCTTTACGGAAGCTATCATCTCTACGCTGTTTAGATGCTAGTAGGCTGCTGCCTAGTTCTGATGCTTTACCCATGACTAATTCCTTCCTAGTAGACTACTATTATCTTCTTCAACAATTTGTTTTGGTTGTTCTAATAAACTTGGCAGTTCTGTATTTTCAATTTGAGCCACAACTTCTTCGGGTAAAGCACCAGCAGGTATTGGAGATTTTGAAAGACTTTTAATTTTTTCTCTGTTGACATCAACATTAAATAATTGGTTATCTTCTTCTGCGTCATCATCTTCTTCATCATAAATGATTGGCTCTATATTTGCCCTTTCACAAAGAGCTAAAAGTATATAACATAAAGGCTCTGCTAATATCATCATTAAGTCAGGATTCCATTTTCCTTCTGTAAAACCTTTGAATAGTATGCCCTGTGTTAAATCCATTAAAGGAGTTCCATCAGCTATCGTGTCCATTATAGGCCCGTAGTTTTCTTCCTTTGATAAAAGATTTACTAAGTAAACACCAGCCTCGCTTAAATCTGTAAACTCAGGAGGCTTTTCCCACGGATAAGGATCATCAGGATCGTTTGTTAAACTTTGACCCGGAATTGATCTACTTAAAGAAATCCTAGAATCTATAGGCGTGTCTTTTATATCTATTGCCATTGTAAAACTCCTTTAAGCCAGATTGTAATATGCTCTTAAAGACTCAGCATATGTATTTCTGCCATCATATAAACCTGTTGCGGGACTTGAAGACTGTAAAGCAAAGCCCCCACCTATCCCATAATCTACTGCCCCGCCTGCGCCTTGTACAAGTGTCTGTCCTGCATTGACAACATAACCAGAAGGAGGAGCTTCAGGAGGATCACCAGCTATTGCGTTTCGTGCTGCATCTGTAAGTAGTGTTGTGCCTACGCTTGTAGCAACACCTTTTGCAGCCGAGCCTGTTGCTGAATCAAAAAATCCTTCGCCTAGTTCAGCAGCTAATCTATCTTTTGTTGCTGTTGCTGTTGCTGTACTGTAGTTTGTGTAATCTTGAAGAGTAGGCTCACTGCCAACTAAACCAAGTTTTTGTGCAGCAGGCAATTGATTTTGAAAACCCATTAAGCTGTCAGATGTAGGTATAGGTACTTTATCTTTTAATAACTGTGCTGCTCTATTTGGAGTAACATTACCTGTGACCGACTCAGGTAACATTCCATAATCTATAGCTGCACTAGTTTTTAAATCCCCAACAAAATCAGTACCTGTATATTGCGTTATATTATCCATATCTAAATTAATAGTTCGCCCATCAATGCTGCCCCAATCTTTTATTGTTGGATTCATTCTTTGAATGTCTTCTACAGAATGGAAGGCACTGTCTGAAATACTTTCTAATGTTGTGTTTGCGCCTGCTGTTATTTTAGACTTAAAGGGGTCTAGAATTTTACCTGCATTCTCAGTTATGTTTGTTGTAACTTTTCCCCAAGCTTCTCCAAAAGAATTACTACCAGACTGAACCCATGTGTCAAGACCGCCACCTGCTTTAAATCCAAACTTAGTAGCGTCAAAGCCTATCTTGTTTAAACCAGTTTTAGTGAACTCGCTAACAAATTTGCTTACTCCTTCAGTCACAGTACCAAAAGCATTCTTAGCTGTAGTAACAAATTTACCTGCCTTACCTATTACAAACTGTGCGCCTTTAAGTATTTGTGCGCCTATTGGCCCCATAGCTGTTAAAGCTCTTGCAGCTATACCGCCCACGCCTTTTAATAAGCCACCCAATATTGGCCCAAGCGGTATAAACATAAGAGCTATCTGACCGACAATACCTATCTTGTCCATGAACTTACCAACTTTCATAGCTACTTTTTTAATGCCCTTGCCAATCTTTTTAAAGACCTTTTTAACGCCCCTAAATATTTTTTTAAAAAAGCCCATTTAATTCTCCTGTGTACTTATGTAATAATAGTTTTAACAATATCAACTATAGGTTTTATACCTGTTGCGCCTGTACCAGCTACATCATTAGAGATAGCAGTAGCATATAACGTAGTGGCTCTTTGCTCATCATTTTCATAAGCCTGTCTTAAATATGCAGCTTCGTCTCTTAATTCTTGCCACATAAAATTCTGATCGGCTGCTGAAATCTGAAAAGCTTTAGCAGCATTTTCTTGGTTAGTAGCATTCTGAGCTGCTGTATTAATAGTATTTGCTTGTCTACGCCACTGTACATTTGATTGTTCTATAGCTTGAGCATTAGCAGTATTCCATTGATCTCTTTGTAAATCTTGTTGTTCGTTAAACGTATCAACTTGTACATCTATCTGGTTATTAAATTTATTTACATCTATAGCATTCCCAGCGTTTATAGCGGATACTCTATTTTTTTCAGCGGCATTAAACTGCGACATAGCATTACCTTGTGCAGCATTAAACTGTTCAATTTGAGAAGCTAGACTTTCATTAAACTGATTTACTTGGTTATCAGATGTTGCATTAAATTGTCTGGCTACATTTGTAGACGCTTGATTAGATAATAATCTTTGCTGTTCTACTTGTGTGTCTAGTATTAATGCTTGTTGTTGATTACTTAAATCAGTCATATCTCTTTGTAAAAAATTCTGAGCTTGAGTAACAGCTAACTTAGTTCTTTGGTCTGCTGCTGCCATATCTAATCCTGCAAGTGCAGTAGCGTCTTGCATTATGCCCTGTTGTCTAGCATTAAAATCAGCTAATGAAATACTTTGCATAAACTTACTATTTGCTATTTCTACTTGTTGAGCATCAGAAAATTTATTTAAATCTATACGAGCCACCATAGCAGCATTCTCTACGGCCTTTTGTTGATCTGCACTTAATAATGCTGTGCCTAGTTGTGCTGCAATATTACCAGATGTCAAATTTGTTTGCATCCTAGCGTTCAGGTTAGCTAACTCTGTTTGCTGGGCTGTAGTTAGATTTTCTGAACCTGCTTGATTCCGCGAAGTTAAATTTGCCAACCTCATTTGCTGTTCATTACTAAGATTAGCTGTCTTCATTTGCTGATCAAAAGCAGCATTCTTAGATATAAAATCAGCAGCTACTTGCATCTCAGCAAGACGCTCTTGGTTTACAGCCGTCATGTTTTGTTGTGCAGACTGATTCTGTATTTCTAAATTAGCTAATTCTATTTGCTGTCTATTGCCTAAATTCTGAGCTACAGAAGCATTTTCATTTTGTGCATTAAGTTCAGCAGTTCTTTGTTGGTTTTGTAAATTAGTTAATCTTTGTTCTTGTTGCTGTTGGAAAGATAAAGTATCTCTCTCTTGTGTGAATTGACTTTGAAGAACTTTTAAATTCTGCGAGAACTGAGCAGTCTGCGATTCAGCAGTTTGCCTGTTAGCCAGATTGTTTAACCTTCTATTAGCTTCTGTTTGCGCTCTTTGAAGATTAGCTTGTTGCTCATTAGATAGGTTCTGTGCTGCTCTAGCTTGTAATGCTTGTGCATTGCTTTGTGCAATAGGTAAAGCACTTTGTATAACAGCATTAAAAAGCGCATCTCTTCCTACTGTAGAAACATCCATGCCTCTTTGAGCAAGTCTTTGATTAATAGAATCAACAGCAGGTTTAGCCCATGTGGGTATAGTGCCTGACTCCATCCCCGCTAATAGTGTTTCCATTTGTGAGGATACTAGAGCCTCTGGAGGAAGCGCGGCTATTGCTGCAATTACTTCAGGCGGCTCATTGTCTATTTGAGCAGTAACTTTTGCAGGGTCTTGAACTATAGATTGAGCAAGGCTAGAATTAATACCTGCTGTTTCAGCCGTAAATTTAATTGCAGCATCTTGCGCTTCTATACCTGTGATTGCTCTACGTTGATAAGCATCATAGCCTATAGTATCTGTAATCTTAGCAGCTTCACTATCTGCAGCAACGCTTGTAAGTTCTGATCTAGTTTGTTTTTCAGCATCTGGTGTGGCTGACAAATTAACATCTTCTCTAAGATTTACTTTGTCTATAAAAGAACTATCGCTTATAACTACATCAGTAGTTCTTTTAGCAAGACCGCTTTTAGCTTGGTTAAGACTAAATTGTGCGGCTTTTGTATTCGCAGTTAGTGCGCGTATTTCGTCTACTGTAACTGGTGGACGATTTAAGTCTGTAGCAAATTGAGGACTGTTAAGAATATCTGCTAAGAAAGCATTATAATTAGCAGGAGACACTACACCTGCTTTTGCGGCTTTTGAAAGAGCTGCTTTTGCGGCTCTAAATGTAGGTGCGGGTACGGCTGTAGGAGGTGTAATATCTACATAAGCATCTAGTACTTCTACATCGCTATCTGGCGTAACTGTCCCTGTAGCTGAATCATCTATATCTACACTTGCTCTATCATCAAATAATAAAGCAGGGTCTACGCGATCATAGTCTTGAATAAACGCACCCGCAGCTTGTGATTCATCTACTGTTGTAGCGGGGTTATCTGTTACCCAAGGTTTAGTTGCAACATCTACGTTAGATAGTTGTACATCATCAGCAGCATTTAATGTAGCTGTATTTTCAGCAGAAGTAACTTCAGTAGCAGTATTAGCAGCATCAGCAGCGGCTTTAGCAGCGGCAGCGCGGGCAGCGGCTTCGGCAGCAGCGGCTTCAGCGGCAGCTTTTTCTGCGTCCATGTTACGGAATTTATAAGGAGTTTTAGTTGTTTCTCCAGTAACAGGATCAGTAGTTGTAGTGGCAGCATAAGGATCACGAGCTAATGAATCTGCATATGTATACTGCATATCTTGAACTTGTCCGGGTTCAAGAGGAGTTCTTCCGATTGGTTGTCCTGTCTGTACCGCTTCTCGTCTTCTTATTTCCTGCGTTACTTGGTCTGCTCTGACTCCAAATTGTGCGGCTGCTTGATCTGCTGTTACTGCTCCTGAAGCAATAGCATCTTGAACTTGTTGTGTTTCAGCTTCGCTATAGTCACCATCAGCGGGTATAGCAGCAATAGAGGCACTAGTGTCTGCATTTATTGTTTTTAAATTAGTATTTACATAGTCTTCAGTTACGCCATATTGAGTTGCAAGGTCGGCAGCACTTATAGTACCTGCATTAAGACCAGCTACAGCAGTATCAAGATCAGATTGAGTGTAAGCTTGATTTGGGACGTTTGCTGCTGGTGGAGTAGTTGTTGCTGGTGGAGCAGTTGTCACTGGTGGCACATCAGGCTCTATTGTTCCTACTGTGCCTCCAATACCCTCTACCCCATTATAGCCAACACGACCACCCTTACGATAGTCTTTTCTTTTCTTTTGCGCCCTTGCTCTTTTCTTAGCCATAATAATTCCTATTTATTCCTTTCTACTTTACGGATTTTTTCTACTGTTCTCATGGAACCTAAGCCGAGCATACCAAGCAATACTGGCATCATAGTTGAGACATCAATCAATGGTATAAGTACATCTGATCCTGCTAAAGTCATTACAAAATTACCCATAGGAATTAAAATAAAATTCCCCGCAAGCCCCAGACAACAAGTCCATCCCACGGCCGGGCGCCATCCAGATACAAAAAGACTATTATTTTTTGCTTCTTCTTGGTTGACTGCAATCTGTGCCATGACCTGTTCTTGGCCGTGTCTCTCAGCCATAGTTGCAATTTCGTGACTAAGCTTCTCACGCAGGTCTTTATCCGCTATGCTTTTATCCAGCAAAGTTGAGATTGGCCCTACTAAACTATTAATAAAATTTAACATCATAATATGTAAGCTATAGCCAATAAGATTATAAGACCAATACCTATAGATATAAGTTCACGCCTTGGTGCGGTTACAGGCTCTCTAAGTTTTTCTTTAGTTTTAATAACAAGTGCTTTTAGTTTATCTAAAAAGTTTAACATTATTTTTCCCATCCCATGTAAATACCTATAGCTAGTGCAGTTAAAATTGCTGTTGTAACGGCTCTGGCTATTGTATGGCCTACTGTTTGTTTAGTAGCTCTCCAAGTATCTAGTAAGCTTCTTAATTCTCTGACATCGTTAGGCGCGTCTATATCTGAAAGACCTACTTCTTTCAGTGCTTGTTTTGCACCTTCTTTAGCGGCCTGCTGTATAACTAATTTTATTTCTGCTTCAGTCATTTTAATTACCATTTAACCTTATCAGCCCAATAAGCAGCACTCATCTTACCCTTAGAAATATTTTTACCATGCCGAGCTTTAAAACTCTTTCTCTTTGCTTTCATCTTTGCAGACTCACCTGCTTTTGGTTTGCCTGCTGTGCTTGCTCCTTGCTCTCCAAAACGTATTACTTTTTGTTTACCGTTTGCACATGCTTTAACCACATGGGATTTTTTAGCGTGGCTAGGTGTACGCTTGGGTTTATTACAAGCCATTTTCTTTTTGTCTATCTTTTTAGTTGCCATGTTAGTCCTCTTCTGGGTTTATTAATTCAAGAGTCAGGCTAGTTTTAAAAATGTCTAAAAGACCTATTAGGGACTCTAGAGGTAGTCCATCTTCTGAACATTTTATAACACATGCACTTAGTTCTTCTGATGCATTCGCTAATAGAAGATCAGAATTTTTAATCGGCAATGTTATTACATTATTATCATCCATAGTCATCCTAAAGATCGTCTAGTTCATCATGAGTAGTGCAATTATTTATGGCTGTAATACTTGCATCTTTTACATCTTTAGCTGTGCTAATTAGTGATGGATTACCAGACCCATCTTTTAATTCAAGTTTAGTTTGTGCTATAACTACTTCTTGGTAAATTCCTTTAGCTTCTAAAATTGCATCTATTTTTCTATCGTCTACAGAAATGTTTTCAATATTATAAACAATTTGAACGGGATCAGTAGTGAGGTCAAATGTATGCCCTGTATATACCTGTCGTTTATCTGTAATATCAGGATGTACTTCAACAGCATCTCTCCAGCCTTCTTCTCCAGAAGGGGGTTGTGTGTCCCAAACTTGGGTTACTGCATCATTTACAACCCGTACAAAATGACTCATACAACTCTCCTTAATACTGTTTTTTTATGTAGACGCTCTTTAATAGTGTTAAAAGGTTCTTCCCAATTATTAAACTTTTTCTGTCTAAACAATTTCATTGTATCATAGTAGGGACAAGTATCGCCCTCCTGTGCATAAAAAAAGTAAGGCATGATCGGAATAATCGTCCAAGTCTCAACGCCCATTGCAGCCGCTAAGTGGCTGACTGAAGTGCAGGAGGATATGACCAAATCACACGAGGCCGCAGCCTGTCGGGTATCTTCCCAAGAATCTAATGGCACTTGCTTAACCCAGCTAGGACAAGCCTCTGCACCTTCATCGCGCTGTAATGAGATAAACTCCGCATCAACGTCTTTCAGGGCATCAAACATAAGGTCATGCGGAAACTTTCTGTGATGTACATCTTCAAACTCTAGACTCCCTAGCCATCTAAGACCAATGCGTTTACGGAAACCTTTAATAGTTTTAGGTTTAGTAATATAGGCTTCGCCCGTTAGGTCTTCTAACTCAAACCCAAGTGGCACAATAACCGACATACCTTGCACATAGAAATTGTGGTAAACGCCGTGGCAGGCAAAATCCTGAACAACTGCGCTTACGCCTTCTACGTCTATGAATAGTGTTGTCAAAGGAGCCGAGCAAGACACAATAACCTTACAGCCTCTAGCAGCAATGTGTTTGGCATAGCGTACTTGGTGTATCTGATCGCCAAGACCGCCTTCTAAATGAAGTAGCACTGTGCCTTTAGATTTTCCGTCCCACGGAGGTGCAGGTGAGTTAGGAAGTGGCGCTCCAAATATTCCTTCAATACGTCCACGATCCATTAACTGATAACCTTCCTGTATCTTTCCTTGACGTAGTGCATACCATCCACGATTAAAAGCTGCTCGGTGATTGTTTGGTTCTTCTTTTTTAATCTTCTGAGCTAACCGCCACCCCTCTGCAAAGTTACCCATCTTAGACGCGGATAACTGAAAGTCTAGGTCGCGTAGCTCAGGCACTGTGCGAGGCGTGTCTAGCCAGAACTCAGGCTGACAGAACATGCTGTAGTGGTGCTTTAATACGTCTCGTGGGTCTTCGTTGTGTTGTTTGGCAAGGAAAGGCTGGATGTCATGCATTCCAGCATAACCATGTACTTCTTTATCATTTTCTTGAAGACTAGTACCATCAATATTAGTCAAGTCGTATTCAAAATCATCTAACTCAAGAAAAGCATGTATGCGGTCAAGCTGTAATTTTGGATTAGCAATTAAATCTTCGTACTCAATCAAACAAAAACAATCAGGATTAGAATTATAACCTGCTTGTAAAGAAAGATATGACCTTTTTAAATAACCTGATAACCTGTCAGAATATATAAAATCATCAAGATTTTCAGGCTTTGCAATTCTTACAAAAGAAGCCATGCAGTCAGGTACTGAGCGTACAGTAGCAATAATCTTAGGCTTATTCCCTAAAACTTTTTCCATAATTTCCATAATTAATGGTATAGGCCAACCACGACTTTTATCTATAATAATTGAATGATCATAATCTGCGTAAAACTCATTAACAACAGCGGTCATAGATTTAACTAATAATTCATAATTTTTCTCATTTGACGAAAGCAAACCTGTAGTGTTCCATGTAGTAGCCATTCCATTTAATGCAAATATTAAACCTGATGTAGCAGAAACATGGGTTTGTTTATTTTGATTAAGAATAGCAGACAACACAGTAGAACCTGAACGTGGTACACCTGATAAAAAATGTAATTGTTTATTCATATTAACTACTTTTTATCCCATGTAATGAGTAACCATAACTGTTGTTTACTATTCCTGTCCAAGTAGTAAGTGAGCCTACTTGTACTGGTGCGCTTTGATCTGAAGTGTTGCCTTGTCCATTACCTCCCAAACCTCCATATCCCCACGCATACATTTTACCGCTTTCAATAGCTTGACTATTAAACGCATATGCTGCTATCTTTTCCCACGTAGTTGCTGAACCTATTTGTACTGGAGATGATCTATTAGTATTACTTCCATCACCTAAACGATAGGAACTGTTGGCCCCCCATGCCCAGAGCGTACCATCAGTTTTAAGAGCAATCGTATGTGCGTTACTTGATGATACTCTAAGCCAATTAGTAAGAGAGCCTACTTGTACTGGAGAAAACCTATTAGTAGTATTACCAGTACCTAATTTTCCATTAGCACCAAATCCCCATGCCCATAAAGTATTATCAGTTTTAACAGCTATACAAAAAGCATCAGTGCTGGCGCCACCTCCTGATACTTGCGCCCAATTAGTTAAATCTCCTACTATTGCCGGAGCAGTTCTATCTGAGCCTTCGCCATCGCCATTTCCAAGACCCCCAGCAACACCCCAAGTGTAAAGTTGTCCATCAGTATTAATAGCAGCATTGTGGAATCCACCTGCTTGCATTTGCGCCCAATTAGTTGCTGAACCTATTTGTACTGGAACAGATTTCTGAGTGGTAGTACCATTGCCTACTTGCCCATTATCGTTTTGTCCCCATGCCCAGAGCGTACCATCAGTTTTAATAGCCGCTGAAAAGTAATAACCCGCTGTAACTTGTAACCACGTAGTTAATGATCCTATTTGTGTTGGGTTTGATTTATGATTATTATGCCCTAGTCCTAACTGACGATTTGCATTTCTACCAAAAGAATACATTTTACCAAGACTATTTGGAAATATTCCATGATATACCCCACCTGCTCCTTCAAGCCAATCTTCATCCGATCCTACTTGTACTGGAGATGATTTACTAGCAGTAGACCCAATACCTGATCTTCCATCAGTACCCGGCCCCCAGCTCCATAATTGGCCCTCAATTGAAGCTGCGCCAAACGAACGCATGTTTGCAAAAAGTGATTGTAAAATACCACTCATGTTAAACCGCTCCCAGAGATTAACCATGAAGTTGCTATTATTTTTACTGCTGTTGCGGAACCAAACTGGGCTAGTGTACGTGAACCAGTTGTTCCAGCAGAAGATAAATACATTGTATCACTTGTAATTGCAATAGTCACATCAGCTACTGCCATGTTAATAAATGTAATAGCTGTTCCAACAGGGTAAGCAACTGAACCGTTTGCTGGTATAGTAAAAGTTCTAGCGTTATTATCACCTACGGGGTGAAATATATGTTTACCGGAGTCTGCAAGAACTAACGTATAAGCAGCACTTTTACTATTCTGAGGTATGTTTTTAAAACCTACATCAGTAAGCCCATCAAGAATATTAAGCTCTGCTGCGGTACTAGTAACTCCATCAAGAATATTAAGTTCTGCTGTAGTGCTTGTCACACCATCAAGAAGATTAAGTTCTGTTGCAGTGCTTGTAACACCATCAAGGATATTTAACTCTGCTGCAGTGCTTGTAACACCATCAAGAATATTTAACTCTGCTGTAGTGCTTGTAACACCATCTATTAAATTTAACTCTGTTGCTGTTGCTGTGACACCATCAAGAATATTTAACTCAGCAGCCGTACTTGTAACAGCAGTGCTACCCAATATTAAATCACCATCAGGAACTATAACATCACCTGCAAAAGTAACACCATTTGTACCTGTTGGTACATGGGCAACTAATGCATCAGCATCGTTTCTAATAGTTATATCGCCTGTACTACCCTGCCCTGTAAGAACAAGACCGTCAGCAGCAGCGTAACCTATTGCAGCATTATCACCTGCAGAAGTATCACCATCTGGTTCAAAGGTAGCGGCTGTAGCTACACCTGTAACATCAACAGAAGCTAAAACAGAATTACCTGCAACGTCTATTGCTCCACTAATGTCTAAGGTAGCTGCATCTAGTTCGCCAGAAATAGTAAAGTTGCGTATACCTGTGTAGTCTTTATTAGAATCTAAAATAACTGCTTTAGAAGCTACTGCCGTTCCTACTGCAGTTGAGCCAATATCAAGAGCGTTGAGTTCTCCTACAACTGCTGTAATTCCGTCTAAAGCATTAAGTTCTGCTGCGGTACTTGTAACACCGTCAAGAATATTAAGTTCTGCTGCGGTGCTTGTAACACCATCAAGAATATTTAATTCGGCAGCAGTACTTGTTACACCGTCAAGAATGTTAAGTTCAGCAGTAGTACTTGTAACACCATCAAGAAGATTAATTTCGGTAGCTGTTGAAGTAACTGCTACATTTTCATTAATTTTAGGAGATGTTAAAGTTTTATTTGTCAACGTGTCTACAGATACACGAGATAGTAATGTTGAATTAGCACCTGCGGGTAACATTAAAGTGTTGGTAACACTTGCAGAGTGTGGTTGCCCAAATACTTTTTGACCATGACTATTACTTTCACAATTAAATACTACTGCACCTGAGTTAGTATTTCCTCTAACTACAACTGTACCTGTTCCATT
>ENA-OSJC01001330-OSJC01001330.1-marine-metagenome-genome-assembly--contig:-NODE-1330-length-20532-cov-4.063603_pt1 | contig 20532 bp, 44 predicted proteins | sample MGYA00237885_ERZ534234 | MGnify/ENA primary metagenome ERZ534234 (study PRJEB26413, sample SAMN06343907) | marine metagenome | isolation source: coastal waters | place: Atlantic Ocean: West Antarctic... | reverse complement strand
ATATTTAAATTAGATTTATTCTTGGGTAGTATAAGAAATTTATATTTAAAATAATAAAAATATTCTTATTCTTATCCCTATACTCTATTCCCCCAATCATATATGAAGGTAAGGAACTGGTTCAGACATAAAAAACAAATAAAAACAACACAAATATATAGTGTAAATAACTATGTATGGATACAATAACTTTTTGGATATGCTTTATCCCCATAGGAATGCTTATAGGTATAACAATGTGGCTTGCGTGGAGAGATATAGATAAATTTGATTAAAGGTCGTATGCCGCGAATATTTAAATTCATTTTAATATATATATTTTAATTCATTTTAATATGGCGGGGCCGAGGTCAAATTACTAATGATATTTTCCGAAATACTAATGATATTTTAGTAAATATAGACTAATGCTATTTAGCCAAATAATGCGTCGAAGGATTACGTTTGGAAGATTATGATTATCATTAACATCTTTTGATTGTGATTAACTTGCGCCCCAAATTTAAATTAATTTAAATATAAATGATTGACTTTGATTTTAATCTAAACTAAACTAATATATATACTATGACAGCTAAAAAGAAAGTTAAAAAGAAACCAAGAATAAATGAAGAACAGCTTGAGATGGCCCGACTTTATGAGAAGGCTTGGCGCACACTGTTTGACAAGAAACCAGAGTGTATGCAAAAAGAGATTATCAATGACCACGACGGGCGCACAGCACAAGATATGGCTCACGAAGTAGCTAGGCTCGCAGAGAAGTGGGCGTATGAAAATGCAAATGATGAGTCATTATAAATTTGACATTTGGTTTAATAAATGCTAACATTAGATTAAGAAATATAGGACTAGTGGCGTAAGAGAACTGCGCACGGGCTTGTCAATTGCCATTCTTGAACACCTTGTTTCTTACTTTTATATACCCTCTATGATTGTAATAATTATGGGGGGTTTATTTTTTTAAAAAAATGCTTGACTTATATTTTAATCTATTTTATTATTGGGGTATGACGTACACCGTAAGATTGAAGGTTGAAGATTATGAGTTCGAGATTGAAGCACCCGACAAGGAGCAAGCGGAGGAGATAGCATACTCCCACGCCAACTCTTATGTTGAGGAGATGACTCCGTTTGATGTAGACGTGGAGGTGAAGCACAATGGCTAAACGCGGACGCAAAGCTGGTGCGGCGGGATGCTCCTTCCTCGGAGTTACTCTCGGTGAGTTGAACCGTGTGCTTAAAGAGGGTGCTACTGTTATGGTATCCCGTAAGTACGCCGAGCAACTGAACCTTGAGGGTAGTCCCATCCTAGCCGAAGCTAATAACAAACATATAGAAACATATACTAATATCATTGAATCTAATGAGGTTGATTTAGATAGTGATAAAGAAGTAAAACAAGAAGAGGTTGAGTTAAATTGGTAGTTGACATTTAAATTAACATAAGATATACTTACAGAAGATGAAAGACAAAGATACATTCGAGACTGTTATCGGCCAAGCTGCCGCTAAAAAGAAAGCCAGTTTCTTCCTCAATGGACATAAGGCTACGGGCGTGATGCCTCACCTTATGTGGATTGCTGGGAAGGGACAGGGTAAAACCACTCTGGCGCGTGAAGTCGCCAAGAAGATGATGGCATCGGGAGAGTCTGACCGCTTTGGTAAGCACAAGAAGTATTATGAGGTTAACTGCTCTACCATTAAAAACGTAAAGCAATTAGTTAATCAAATTCTTTTGCCCAAGCGTGACGAAGAATATACTATTCTTTTTGATGAAGCATCGGAGTTCCCGAAGGATGTGACAATGGCGTTGCTTACTATCCTCAACCCCAACAAAGATAATCGTACATCATTTAGTTATGATGAATATACTTTAGACTTTGATTTTAGTCGGCAGAGTTTTATGTTTGCCACTACCGAGGCACAACAGGTTTTCCACGCGCTGATGGACAGGACAGAGCGCATCGACCTTGCTGATTATAGCTACTCACAGTTGGCAAGAATCATCGCCCTCCATTGCGAGGGTAAGTCATTTGCTGACGGTGTGCTTGATGAGATGGCAACCGTTGTGCGTGGCAACGCCCGTGGGGCCGCGAAGATGGCGACCAAGATTGGTACATTCTTGGCATCCAAGAGGAAAAACACCTTCACCAAAAAACACTGGGAGGAGTTCAAGAATGCGCTATCCATTATGCCATTGGGTCTTAATGAAATTGAGATTCAAATTCTGCGTCACCTAACGGAGAAGAAGGATTGCTCGCTCACCTTCCTCGCCGCCAAGACGGGACTCACCAAGTCTTGTGTCCAGAAGGATTTCGAGATGTACCTTCAGAAGATGAGCCTTATGGAAATCACCACGGCGGGGCGCGGCATTACTGCACTCGGTCAGGAAACTCTTGCTAAAGTCGAGAAGCTAACAAGTTAAAGGTAGGCTACCCAACGAATGGGTCATCGAGGAGTTATTTGTCTTTCTCCCTCGGTGGCCCATTTTTTTAGATATTTTTAAATACAAGTGTATTATATAGTAAGTAAGTTGACCTCATTAAGTTAGGAAGCTTATTCCGTATTATAATATAAGGTGGTACGCGAAACTTATTTATTACAATATAGTTATCTTCATTTCCCCAATTTCCCCAATTATATCAAATAAGACAAATAAGAACTATGCAAATAAGAATGATATCAATGTAAATAAGAATGATGCAAATAAGAATGATGTCTGTTCAAATAATTAATTATAATTGTAATTCTCTTATCGCCAAATAAAGAGTATCATTGTTATCATCTTGGGGAAAACTTTCTGAAAAAAAGGCTTGACAAATCGCCCGAGGCGGGGCCCACCCTCTGAGATAGTACGTACACGTACTATCCAACGGGGTCCCCCCGCGCGGCCTGCTTGTCAAGAAAAACTTTTGAGTTTCGTGTTTCGGGCGAATTTCGCACCGGAGAAAACACCCCTTTACAAGAAACTTGTCAATCACTTTTTGCGTTTTATGATTGGCAAACGCGTTTGTCGCTCACGAATGAGTGGCTAATTAATCGCTATTATATAGGGCAATTAAAAAATGCGTATTAGATGCAATTAACTGTTGCATTCATTCTCAACGTATGAGATAATTAGGGCAGTAAGAGAAACCACTAACCAAAGAAAGAAAAAATACATTATGCCGATTGAAGCAAAACAAACTAAAAACAGCAACTGGGATTATGAGGTCGTTCAAGAGCGACTGAAACGCCCGAACGGGAAACAGTCTAAAATTTTCTCCAACGTGCGAACCGATACGGGCGAGGAACTTGGATACAGTACAGAGCGGTATGGCATTGTGCAAAACGCCGACCTCCTGACTAAAGCAGAATCTGCTTTTGATTCGCGGGGCATTAAGTATGAGCGCAACGTGTATGCCACCAATGATGGTGCAAAGCTCCGTGCTGTGTACGATTTGCAGGGTGATCAATTCCGCACTACCGTGCCGATGGTTGGCGATATAATGAACTATCGTTTGACCGTCCAAAACTCCTTTGACCGTACTCTGCGCGTTTCCTTCGCGTTGGGGCTTATGCGCCTTGTGTGTCTCAACGGGATGCAGACAATGGAAAAGGACATTGATATGGTGAGCAAGCACTCGACCAAGCTCAACTTGGACAACCTTATCACCGACTCGGCCCTTGACAACGCGCTGGCGTTTCTGAAAGAGTCGGGGAATGTTTACGGGCAACTCGCCGCAACCAAGCTGGATGATGAGAAGGGTTTGAACATCCTCACCAATCTCACCAAGAAGAAGGTGATGAGCGAAAAGGTGCGCGAGCGCGTGGCTGGTATCTGGAGCAACCGCGAGGATTTGCTTCGGACTAACAACACCGACCCGAATCTGTACAACCTGTACAACTCGGTGACGCAACATCTCACTGATGAGGTCGAGGAAACCCGTTTCGAGTATTCCAACCGGATTGGAACGCAAGTGCTGCGGAACTTCGAGGCCGCGCTTCGGAACCCAAAACGCCTGACCTCGCTGGTCAAGCCCGTTGTCAATGATTCTCAAATCGTTGTGACTGAATAGGTCGCTGTAAAACACCGGTGTGCGATACTCAACCCCCGCGAAAGCGGGGGCTTTTTTTTGCCCTCTCTTGTATTTATATATAAGTATTTAATACTTGTATTTTTATAGCGGCGGGCCCTCCCCCTGAGATAGTACGTACACGTACTATCATGCTGGGTGGGCCCCGCGGCCCTGCTTGTCAAGCAAAACTTATCCACAACCTGTGAATAACTTTCTTACTTTTTACATTCTTTAGGGCTTGCAATGCAACCCGATTTATGAGATAATTTTAACAGTGAAAGGCAAGAAAGACAGTACAAGAGCCAGAGTCAACCCACAAGGGTTGATGGGTTCCGCTTGCCGTATTGAGAAACCACAAAAGGGCAAAGGCTCTTTTCAACGTAGAAGAAAACACACAAAGCATTATGACTATTAGAAAACAACCTTGGGGCAGTAAGATTATCATTTACATCGAGAGCGACTCTCGCGAAGAAACCGCTGAAAAGTATTATTGGTTTTGGCATTATTCTATTGCCTCTCTTGAGCCAGACAGTGAGCAAGTGGATTGGATTTCCAAGAGTGCCGTTCGTTTCTTTACCACGCCCGAAAAGTATTTGCGCGGTGTGGAACTCTCCCGCCTGTTCTATCTAATAGACAACCACGGCGAAACCTTCAAGGGCATCAAAGGCGGCGCACTCCCTGCCGCTCGAAAGTTTGCCGCTGCCGCGCTGGAAGAGTTGGAATCCACGACAGGCTACAAGGCCCAACGTGCCAACCTTGAATTTTTTGGATACGACAACAACCACGGCAAAGCAGAGAATTTATCTGATGTTGATGCTTGACTCTAAACCTCACATCCTATACAATAGACCGCATATGAAAGACTTATTACGATTCGGAAATCCGAACAAAAAACTCAAAGAGATGGTGGCCCAGCTTGGGCTGCTTCTCAAGACCTTCACCCTTCCCGCTGGACACACTTGCCCCGGAGCAAAAGACTGCCTTGCGTGGGCCGATCCAGACACGGGGAAAATCACAGACGGAGACGAAACAGAATTTCGTTGCTTTGCCGCTAGTGCCGAGGCGGTTTATCCTTCCCTGCGTAAAATGGTTTGGCACAACCTCAGCCTTCTCAAGAGTGCGTTGCTTAACAGCGTGGAGGCGTGCGCGGATCTCATTTGCGAATCACTTCCAAAAAAGTTTGACGTAATGCGCGTCCACGTTGGTGGTGACTATTTCAATCGCAATTACTTTTTGGCGTGGTGCTTGGTTGCCGAGCGCAATCCCGACAAGATTTTTTACTCTTACAGCAAAAGCCTTCCCGTGCTTGCGGGGATTCCAAAACCTGATAACCTCGTGTTGACTGCTTCCCGTGGTGGCAAGTATGATGATATGATAGACCACCTTGGATGGAAAGAAGCTGTCGTGGTTTACTCCGAGCAAGAAGCCGCCGACCTCGGTTTGGAAATCGACCACGACGACACCCACGCCGCGTTTGGCAAAAAAGATTTCGCGCTTCTGATTCACGGCACACAGCCCAAAGGTAGTGCAGCCGGTGAAGCGTTGAAAGTGATAAACAAAAAACGAAAGGAGGTGCTGACCCATTGAAGGAGCAATATTAATCATAGGAACTATATTATTTTTCCTATTCTATAACGAGTTCGACACTAACAGAAGGTAAAAAATATTAGACAATCCATCATGGCTTAGCGGCCATGGTGGGTTTGTTTTTTACAATCATAAAAGTTTGTGTTTGACTTTTCGGCGCGGCGGGCCCACCCCCGCAGATAGTACGTACACGTACTAAATTTTGTTGTTGACACGCGACTCAATATCCCTTATGATTGGAGAATGTTCAGAGCAGTAATTGACTCAAAGAATGGTAAGGTGTGGGCAAGTCACCCGCTTGATCAACGAATGGTTTTAGTGGCAGACGTAGAAGAAGATGCGGATGACTATCTTAACTGGAGTAAGATGATGGGCAGAATCCGCACCGCTCCAGACGAAAAGGTGCAAGCCTTTACCGTAGCCCTAGAGGCTCACTTAAAAAACATTAAAAAAAATGTTGACATAGATGTCAATTTGCCTTATTATATAAAGAGTGACAGGGGCAACCCTACTGATCTTTGAAACAATTTATGTTGGTGAGGTTTGGAAGTATTACGGTTATAACCTCTGACATACGGTTAACGCCCTCTTTGTCAAGTACCGTAGTAACGCCCGTGGCTGAAAGCCCCTAGTGGAGATGCATTGAAACTAGACGGTGACACGATAGGGACGGGTAGGGTTCGATCCCCTGCACCAGCAACAATTTACTGGGAGGCGAAACACAGCCTTGGCAAGCCTAACGCAGCAAACGGGATACGCGTCCTGTTAGGGGCGAGGAAGCACCAGTAGAACAATTTTGTCCGGTCCCGATGCATACGCGGCTGGACAAAGGGAGTGACTGAATATCCTTGTATCTCAAGGGGAAAGGTGCTAGTCCACAGCGGTAGAGTACAATCGTATGAACCTTGTGGGTTGGGCAAGCTGGTAACATGAACTGTATTGATCACTGGCTTTGGAGGTAATGCAGAAATCCTCTCTCCCACTATTTCTGTTCCGTTGTTTGTTCTATCATAATAAAGCAAGGGGGCCCTTCGGGGCCCCTTTTGTTTTTTAAGATAGTACGTACACGTACTATCGGGCGGGGCCCACCCGCGAGGCCGGTGTGTCAAGGGAAAAGTATCGGCGAGAGTGTATATCTTTTTTAAGATTGTTGCATTTAAAGGCTTGCAATGAATCTTAAAATCGTTTACTATTAAGGCAGATGAACGAACTACAAAGCTTCAAAGAGAATATGGCCTTTAACATTTATGGTCGTTACCCCGCCGTGGCAAAATCGAGCGGTCAATGTGTTAAGTGCGGTGAATTCAATCTTGAGTTCCGCAACGAAGTCTCCCGCAGGGAGTACGGCATCTCGGTTTTATGCCAGCCCTGCCAAGACGGAATCTTTGGAACGGAGGAGGAATAATGAAAGGCTACATCCAAGCATATCGGAACCTCAACAAAAAGTTGAGCAAGCAAGTCGGCAAGGGGATTGACCCCAAAGCAGTTGGCGACCAACCCGTGTATAGCGTACGTGGTAATGACGGTCTAGTTAAGAAGCACCTTTGTCACTTTGCCCTTTGGGATTGCACCTTGCGTGTGAGTGAGAAGGGTAAGGAGAGAGTGCGTGATGAGAAGCGTAAGAATGTTCACGCTTACATTCAAGGTCGAGAAGGCTGGAATGAAGAAGAACAACGCTGGGAGAACATCGGCCCAGCCTGTACTTGGATTTTGGATTCGGTGGGTATCACCTACAATCCATATAAGAATGAAACATTCATTCGGACGGATACAGGCGAGCCAGTTCATAAAGCTAAACTTGTCGTATTCGGTTGTGGCGAGATGGGTAAAGAAGTTAGGGCAATATTATGACATTCAAAGAATTAAAATTTGAAACCCACGCTGTGGGCGATATACAGGCGGTAGTCAAGTTTGAGAGTGGCTACGAGGTAAGCGTAGTACAAAATCAATTATCCTACGGAGGCGAAAAAGGCCTTTATGAGATTGGTGTATTCGATGCCCTCGGCAGGATGTGCGACCCACTCGGCTGGAACGATGACGTTAAGGGGTTCCTTACTCCCGAAGGCGTTGAAAAAGAACTTGACCTGATTTCTAATCTGTGAGATAATTAAAACTATGAAAGACATACTAGATACATTCATCACTACACTCCTGTGGCTTATACTGTGGGGAATAGCGGCATACGCCGTGTTGACAGTCACCCTCTACTATAACGCAGTATGAGTGACTTCTGGCACGGACTTGTAAATTACAAACCAAAAAAAACTATGAAAGCGATAATTGAAATTGAATTGGGCAACTCGGCATTTGGCAGTAACGATGCCGAACGATTGTTTGAGATGCGGAACGTCCTTGAAAGACTATTGGATAATGCTGACCGCATTATGGCGGCAGACGTTGGCGACTTCACCACCGCGCAAGACGGCAATGGCAACACAGTTGCGACCCTGAACATTGTAGAGGCTAAATTGCCATCATACCACAAACAAAATTATGAATAGATATTTCAAAATTGATTGTGATAAAGAAGGTAAAGCGGATGAGGCAACCCTTGTCGAAATTTACGCCCCAGAGACTTTTTACGCCACTATCTTTTCGGTGGGTGTCTTGGTGGGTGTGATTGTAGCAATCTTATTTAGATAAAATGACTGAACACGAAAAACTGGAATACATACACAGCACCTTGCAAGATGTAACAAACTGCATTGAGTGGGGAAAATTAAAAAGTGGGCGAGCGCATCACCCTTCTCTTTGCCTTGGTTTGGACGAAGATATGATTAACAAATCTTTGACTATGGTGAAAGAGATTCAAACCTATAGAGAAATGGAAAGAGAGTGGCAAAACAGGGTGATATGAACTACTTCAGATATAAACACGCCGCACAAACTTGGGCCGCCTATCAACAAAATCAATGGAGTGGCAGAGTAACAGAGGTGAAAGAACTTGCCGAGCCAACTAAAGAAGGCGCGCGTTGGGTAGTGGAAGTAAAAGAGTTTGGCAGTCGATTCGGATTTTAACAACAAAAGAATAAAATTATGAAACCACTAGCAAAGAAACCTAAACTCTCCTGTCGCACTTCACCGACGAAGAATCAACGCAGCCGACTCGGAGCAAATGGCCTCCACGGAAAACCTTCAGACCAAGCTAAATACTTGGGGGGCGGAAAGACAAAATCGGGCAAGGCGGGCGCGGTGAGACCTTAATAAAATGACAACTAAATACGGCCCACTAACAAAAGAGTTTTGCGTCAAGCATCCGCAGATGAGACGGTTGCACCTATGTCCAACGTGCCACGAGACGATGTGCAAACAAGGCAGCAAAGAAGATGACTGCCCGAAGTATTGTAATTGTGATGGAGGTTGGCGACCACCGACTACTACGCCGAAAGACTTAATACATAGAACTTTTTAGTATGAAAGAATCTGATAAAGATAAAGAACCTGACAATACTTGGCTTGTCGGCGGCATCAACGAATAGTACGTACACGTACTATCCGGCGGGGCCCACCCGCGAGGCTTGTTTGTCAAGGGGAAGATTGATGCGTTTTATTTTCTTTTTTACTTGCAGTTAATCTCAAAGTTTGTTATTCTAATTGAAGTGCGCGACATAGAAACTCGCGCTTAACCTAAAACAGAAAGAAAAAAGATTGATATGGAGACAGTAACTATACGCCGAATCAGAAAGGGCAAATCGGCAGCCCAAAAAACCCCATACCTAGATGATGCGACTCTGGACAATCAGAATCCAGACGTAAAATTTATGGTTATCACTCCCAAGTTTGCTGCAAAGATTCTTGAAGAGCGGAACTCTACCCCCGCAGGAAAAGCCCCTGCATTTACAAATCGTAACTTGCGAGTAAATTGTAAAAAGACTCAACGCCTAATTCTTGATATTGAAGATGGCAACTTCTATCCTACCGCGCTTAAATTTGGCACGAACGGAAAACTGTTAGACGGTCAGCATCGTATCTATGCTATCTCCAAACAAAACAAGAATGTAAAAATGATTGTTGAATCAGGAGCGGATGTTAAGTCTATGGCCAAGCTTGACCGTGGTAAATCGCGTACTATGCGTGAGGTGTTGGGTTTGAGTCTGTTTCAAAAATGGGGTCTTACTCCGACAGGATGGGCGAAAGCGCAACAGGTTGGTATCCGTTGGCAAGCGTGGAGCGAGACATTAAAAAGTCACAAGAACGTAAGTTCTGGGGGCTTACGTCAACTAAATCCCACTGACGAGGAAATGGAAAAGTTCTTCGAGTCCAAGAAGAAAAGCATCCAGTGGGCGGCTGGGATTGTTCCTACGGGGCAAAAGGGTCAACCGTTCAAGCGGATGGCATTTATGTTTCCCTTGGCTATGATGCACTCCGTTAGTCCCTCTAAAGCTTTGCTCTTCGCGAACGAGGCGATTGGAGGCGGTCAACCCAAAAGTTGCCCGACATCAAAAGCTCGCAACATCATCCTTGGTGAAAAAGGCCGTGGTGATGAAACTTATATCAGCCAAGCTCAACGAGTCTTGTTCTGTATGCAACGCTACATCGACGGGCGTAAGGTTCGCCGTGTAGGTAACACCACCAAAATTAAAGGCTAATATATGGATTACGCTGTATATGCCGCCCTTTACGCTTGCAGGGATATATCCCTGCCAGCGTTCGGGGTGAAGGTCGGACACTCACACAAGAGTGTAGAACGGGTTCACGGAATTATGTCTCCAATGGATGTCGAAGACATCTTCTTTGTAGACGGTTTAACCCTACAAGATGCAAGGAGTAGAGAGGAAGCTCTTAAAGAGAAACTGGCTACTCTCTTGCATTCTGGTGGAAGTTCAGAGTTCTATCTTTTTAACAATCATCAATGGGGAAAAGCATATGACATCCTGCGGGATGGCCTAGGTTCGTTGGTTAATCACCAACCATACGCCAACTGCTTCTCTCCAAGGTCTACGTCCACAGTGTTAGCGGACGTACCGATGCCAACAAAAAGTAAGCTCAAGAAAAATTATGTGCTTGCATCCTAAATCAATATAGACTATACTTAATGAAGTTATGAAAACAGAAAAAATAAAAAATGGCTCGTTGTACTGGAACATCAACAATGAACGTGTTGAGCGTGTGGTGGGGAAACTAAACTCCGCTAGAGTGTTCACGGTGGGACACAAATACTCCAACCTAAAGCCCGTGAAGTCGTCACACCTTTTGCTCGCCTCGGCGATACAGGTAAGTGACTACCTTACGGAGTCAAAGGAATTGAGAGAGGACTCGCAACGGCCCACGTTGCCCTCGTTACCCACACTCCCACTCCCACGACTTATGACTCCCGCGTAAGCGGCTGTTCCATACGACAGGAATCCTCGTCCCCTATTTCTGATTTTGGGGGGCGGGGATTTTTTTGTGCAAGAAAGAAACGCCAGACTTGCAAATAAGAAAGAAACGCCCGATAACGAAATAAGAAAGAAACAAATAAGAAGTAAATAAGAAACAAATAAGAAATAAATAAGCGCGAAATAATGATATATCATACGTACGCGTACAATACGTATACGTACAATGTCATACGTACACGTACAATACGTATACGTACAATATCATACGTACACGTACTATCTGGCCGGCCCCCCCGCCGCGCCTGTTTGTCAAGCTTTTTTTATGCCCAGCCTGTGAATAACTTCGTGAATTTAATTGTTGCAATCTTTCGCCATTCTGTTATACTTCTTTCATGTTAATTAACGAAGCGCAATCCCTAAACCTCACCCGCAAACACTTCACCCTCATCGCCGAGATTATCGGTCAAGTCGATGACAAGGGAAACAGGGAAGGAACCGCGCAAGCGTACGCCATCCTTTTTGAGCAAACTCACCCACGGTTTGACCGTGCCAAGTTTGAGGCTTATGTGGAGGAGGTTCACGCCGACTGCTGGTCGGATAATGGCCCTATCTATGAGAAGGGTGTGTGAATAACTTTTCCTTGTAACTTTCAACCAATCTGATATAATTTTTAAATGATGAACGACGAACATATGAAGAAAAATCAAAATCCCTCTGAGGGCCGTACAAACTCCACGGCAAAACATCTCTTTCTCGCCTGTGGCGAAGCAACCCTGCGCGATGCACAGGTAGCATTTCGTGAACTCCAGCACGGAGAGGGGCGAGGCACAACTGAAACCGATTACGCCAAGCTGGAACGCGCTTGGGAAGTCAATGAAATGTACCGATAGCAATCACAGAAATTAAATTATGATGAACGACCTACACGATATGATCCAAGTCTCCTGCGAGGAGGCTATCACCCCCGACATCGAGGCCCAGCTTGAGGCCGACAGCCTTACGCGCTACCGCGCGGATGGTGATTACTGGGAGCAGCTAGTGCTGCGAGCTAGTGAGGAGCAGCGACGACTATCATAAAGCCGCTATTTAATAGCAAGCTTTCCATATAGTACGTACACGTACTATCCGGCGGGCCCCCCCCGCCGGCACGTTTGTCAACAACAAAATGCAAAAACTTTCTTTTTTATGACACAGTTGGTTATCGACTTTTCCCGATTTTTCCTGTATACTTTACGTATTGAAAGTAAGAGAGAAAAGATTATGAAAGACAAATTATTCGAACTAACCCTAGTAACGCAAGTAGACCCTAGCCGTCCCGCTTGCAAGCAAACCGAAACCATCCAAGCATTTGACTTGCGAGCCGCTTTTAAGATAGCTGCAAAGCTTTTCCCTGACGTTGCCCGACTCGGTAGCATCCGAGTAAAAGAAATTAAAGGGTAGGACTGCAAATGTCCCACCTCGCGTGGTATACTAGACGCATGATGATTGAAACAGACATGAGAACGATAATGATAAGCCCGACAAGCAGGGCATGCAAACGCACCAAGAACCGCATCAGTGAGCGCGGGCCGGTGTTCACAAAAGAAGCGGAAAGCATGCACGGTGCGCAGTGGCTTTTAAGGTCGGGCAAGTGGCTTGGCTGGATGCCAAGGAACCAGTTTCACGTTGAATGCGTGGGTGAAAAGTTTATTGAAAAGGTTTTAGGGTAGGACTACGGATGTCCCACCTCCTATGATATACTATAAGCATAATGAATAAAGAAAACAACAAACAAGATTTCATCGTAACCACCGCCAACGGAACCCGTTGGGGTGCAACCGCAGCATCATTCGCGCAAGTGCGCAGAGAGTTCTTTGGCAGGAGCTTTGGCAAAGGCATGAAAGGCATGGAGATCCAGTCCATTGAGAGAGGCAAGCTTTTCACCGATGAGGAGGAGCAACAATTGAACAGAGAAAAAGATGAAGAAAGATGCAGGTAGGACTACGGATGTCCCACCTCGTGTGATATACTTATAGCATAGACAATATGAAAAACAAAATGAAAACATTCCGAGTCGAAACTGAATCGTATTATTCAGTAAGCAAGAATGCTTACGACATCCAAGCCGAGAGCTGGGAAGTTGCTAACGCAATCGCCGAACAACAGCCCCACGTAATGGTGGTGGACGTTAAAGAGATATCCGAAGTGCAGGAGAGCACTCAAAAAATCGAGGATGACTTTTCCGATATGATGCCCACCGCCGAAGAGTTTTGGTATGACGCGCAGCCAGAGACTTATGAGCCAAGCTGCTACGATGGAACCTATTCGGAAATGTAAGAGATTTAAGATTATGACAATAGAAAACCAACAAGTAAAAGTAGGCGACGAAGTTCGCGTAGGAATGCAACTGATGACAGTTGACGAAATCACAGAATTTGACACCGTGATCGTGATCGATCAAGACGGTGAAGAGTTAGAGCTAACAGAAAACGAGATTGACGTTTACGTTGACCGTTCGAAAATTATCGGTAGCCAAGGCACGCGAGTGCTTACCTACGAAGAAAGTATGGAAAGGTAAAATGATTATTATATTTATTATCGCGATTATTATACTAGGTTGGAACGCCGACGATTATATTTGGAGCGACTAGAAAAAAACTAGTATTTAATACTTGCCTTTTTATAGGCGGGGGCCCACCTCTCGAGATAGTACGTACACGTACTATCTGCACGGGCCCCCCCCGCCGGCCTGCTTGTCAAGTCTTTTTTATCAACATTTGCAACTTTTTTGTTAATACTTTTTAAAGAAAGTGATTGACTTTTCCAGAATTTTCAGGTATACTTTACGTATCGAAAGTGAGAGATTAAAGATTATGAAAAAAGAACAAACATTCGAAGTTAGTTGGGCCTACGGCGAAACCACTTTTATCAACGCCCAGAATGAGGCACACGCTCGCCGCGTTGCGGTGGGTATGGGTCGGGCATTGGCCCTTGGTAAGGTGCTGTGGGTATTGCCCACAGAAAAAGTTAAAGAAAGTGCTTGACTTTTTAAAGAATTTCAGGTATACTTTACGTATTGAGAGTGAGAGAAACAAGATTATGAAAGACAAAATGAAAAAATTCAGAGTAGAAACCGAAGACCGCTATGGTCAATTCGGAGAGTATGAGATCCAAACCGAAAATTTGGAACTCGCAACCTTAATCGCCGACAAGCGGGACAACCTCCCAAACGGTGCATTTGTAACCTCCATTGAAGAGATTGCGGCGAAGGTAGAAAAACCTTGGTCACCTCGCGAGTTTTGGCACGGCAAAGAAGTTGTGCGGGACTCTGATGGTTCGGCTGTTGTCGGATGGTACGATGATGAAAATGGCAACGATATTCGTTGCAGAGATTAAAACGATTATGAAACAGTACGAAGCAACCTACGAAGATACCAACCCCAACGACTTGAACCAAGGCAAGGTGACTCTGCACAGGCGCAGCACCGATGCGCGGGTGAAACATCCTATTAAAATGGGGACATATCATATTATGAATTGGCACACATTTGATGGTGAAGGCGCGGGCCTTGAAACTGTGCAAGTGTGGAACCCCATCACTAAACGACTGTTTGAGATTTACTCAAGCGACGAAGGCGAGACATTCACATTTGATACGGCGGAGGCGTAAAGATTATGAAAAAACTACTGACCGCCACAGGCGCACCGAAACCCCTCCCATCATCCCCATTGTGGAATGAGTGGGCAGCTAACAACCCAACCCCACAAGCCAAGGCTCTCGCAAGGCTGGACGTTGTGGGGCATATGCAACCCGCCATTAAAGGCATCCTCACGGGCGCAAGACCAATTGAATTATGATGAAAAACAAAAACAAACTACCCATAGTCGGGACATTGCAAGACATAAACGAAGCATTCAATCAAGCATTTCGTGATGAAGTGTTTATGCCAATGATTAAGTTCGTTGTGACAATTTTATTTGTTGCTGTGATTTTAGACTTTGGATTTCAACTTATTGAGGCAATTGACATTTTAACTTTTTAAGATTATGAAAGGATTTAAATTTACTATCAACTTACGCAACGGGCAAACATTCAACACTTGCGGATTTGACAAGGCGGGTGCGCTTCAAAACTTTAAGATGCATTTTCCGCAATATGCCAACGAGAAGCTTTATCCCGTTTGGTATGTTCACGGCACGGGGGAATTTGCCTAAATGGAATTATTATTAATTATTAGTGTTTTTGTATTTATGTTTGGATCCTTTTACTTAAGTATAAAGTGATATGAAAGACGACTACAGAGATATTTATTTTGTTCTTATTATCGGTATCGTATCCTTCGCGATTATACTGGTAGCAGGAATCTACATAGAAACATTATAAAGAAATTAGTATTTAATAGTTGTACTTTTATAGGCGGGGGCCCACCCGCCGAGATAGTACGTACACGTACTATCTGCGAGGGTCCCCCCGCCGGCCTGCTTGTCAAGCGTAAAGGTCAGAAAGTTATTCACAGCCTGTTAATAGTTTTTAAAGAAAGTTCTTTACTTTCGCGGATGTTTGTGATATACTTACCGTATTGAAAGTGAGAGACTTATGAGAACTAGAGAAGAAGTACAAGAAGAGCAACGCAAGGCAGATGCCCGTGTGCAACGCTGGAACGAATCCGTGCGGCAAGTGCGGGAAGGCAACCGCCAATGGCAACGGGATAACGCCCACCTTGGCCCTTTCCTCCACCCTGTAGAGGATGAAGAAAGTTAGAGGGTAGGACGGCAAATGTCCCACCTCGTGTGATATACTATACGTATGATAATTAAAAACGATATGACAGAAGAAACCTTACAACCATTATTTGACCTAGACGGCACACTCATCAAAGAGATGCGCGACTCCAAACGCTTATTTGATTTCACTAATCCTGCCGCTATCCTTAACCTAGAGGAAAGCGATCTCACCCCACTAGGCAAGCTGGTCAGGGATTCAGGCAAGCACGTTGATATCCTCACTGCACGAGGCAATGACAGTGCTTGGTTCATTCGGATGGCACTTGAGAAATTGAATTTCAATGTAGGGCGCGTGATCACTGTAGGCGTAGACGTTAACGAGCCAGCCGATTGGGCAAAGGTAAGTAGCAAGAGAATAGTCGAACGCAAGCAGCGTATCGTTAAGTGGGTGATGCGTAAGCTAGTAGACAATGACCCACGCAACATAGATGGACTGGGTGAACTGGGTGAGTTAGTAAGTGAAGACCAGAAGGAATTTAATTAAGATTATGAGAGACATACAACATTATTATACCGAGATCCACGCAAAGGGATTTCGCCACACAAACAAGTTCAGCGGATTTGATTCTGTTTGCGCTCACTTCAGCACTCGCGCCAAGGTCGGTACTCTGACTTTCCACGCAGCCCAGCAAGATGCGATTGAGTACATCGGTGAGCAGCAAACCTCTCGCGGTTGGGTTGACTATACGGTTGGCAAGCTGTTCGCCCAAACAGGCAACAAAAAAGTCACAGCGATGTGCCCTTCCTACGGCGAAGGACACCGCACAAGCCCAGTATATAAGGAGGTAGCCTAGTATGGAATTGTATCCTTTACTTATCATTATGGTGTGTATGTTTGGCGTATGCATCGGGATGGACTGGTAAACCTTTTACTATTAAAAGGCTTGCATTATATAATCGGGGGCGGGCCGCCTGAGATAGTACGTACACGTACTATCTGCGAGGGTCCCCCCGCCGAGGCCCCCTGTCAAGCAAAAGTTATTCACAATTGCCATTTATTTTGTGAATAGTTTTTAAAGAAAGTGATTGACTTTTTCGTTTTTTTCAGGTATACTATTCGTATTGAAAGTGAGAGACACAACAGAAGAAACTAAAAAGATTATGATAAACACACCTAAGAAACCAGAGAGAATTTTCAACGTAACCTTCACCGATGGTGGATCGATATTCATCCAAGCGATGGACGAGGCACACGCTCGACGTATCGTAGACGGCAAGGCTTGGCGTCGGAGCTTCTCCGATGGCAGTGAGCCATTCACCCGCACAGTAAAGAAAGTTGGGAAAGTTAACAGGTAGGACAGCGGATGTCTCACCTCGTGTGATATACTTAACACAGTTAAATGATTATGAAAGAACAAAACAAAAAAGCAACGGATCTGCAATGTGGCAGAATTTACATCAATGCAAACACAGGCGAGCCTTGCCGCCTTCTCACCATCCTAGCCTGTGAGGGTGTATGGTTAGAGAATGCCTTTGGTGATGGCTACGGTGACACGGTAGCATTTGAAGATGTGTTTTACGCATCCGAGGATGAAGTGCAAGACTTCTTAGAAGACCACCGCACGTTCACCGCTGATGCTAAAGCACCATCACACAAGCCAGCGCGTGAGTACGCTTATGGCAAGGAGATTGTGCGTGATTCGGATGGCTCAGCCGTTATCGGATGGTACGATGATAATGATGGCAATGACATCCGATGCAGAGATTAACACTAACACTATTAAACTTAACACTTATTATATTATGACTAAACAACATTTCGAATTCATCGCCTCTCTTATTAACGCAGCCAATCAAGGCGCGCCAGCCTCTAAACTCGCACTGCTTGCCGTTGCTAAGTTCGAGCAGGACAACCCACGCTTTGACGCGGAGCGTTTCCTTACTGCGTGTGGTAACCCACTCGCGCCACCACCCGAGGAGATAGACCTTGACGATAACCGCAGACCAGATGGCAGTGTCGCCCGTATGTATGGCCTAGAAAATCACAACCCTATTTAATCCGTTGATTTCTTTAGTGAAATCATTTAAGGTAATCGTTTAAGGTAATTGTTTAAAATGGTATTTAAAATGATATTTAAAGGCGATTTTAATATAGCCCCACCCCCTTTTTGAAAAAAAACGGTCTTTTTTTGTTGCCTTTCCGGTGCGTGGGGGGTATCCTGAGTCTCCCCGAGAAACCAAAAGTCTTCTAATATACATCTCTTATCATATAAATAAAGGCACCCCCCCCTTTTTCAAATATATTTAAATACATTTAAATATGCTTGGGGGTAAAGGTCAAAAAATCGGCGGGCACTTTTTTAATTTAAAGTGTAATTATATATACATGGCTAAAAGAAACAAGGCCTCCAAGAGAGGCGAGAGAATCGAGTTAGCGGATGAGATCGCAGAAGAAATGACAGCCTTCGATCCGATTAAAAGACAAATAAAAATCAATCAGTTCAAATGGACTGAGAAACAAAGGGATTTCTTTCGTATCGCTTTAGATAGAAATACAAAAATAACATTTGTTGATGGTCCCGCAGGGACAAGTAAAACCCTACTCGCTGTATATTGTGCATTACAGATGCTTAATATGAAATGTATCTCTGATCTTGTGTATTTAAGGTCTTCTGTTGAATCTTCTGATCAAAGAATCGGTTTTTTACCGGGAAGTGCAGATGAAAAACTGGCTTACTATAAAATTCCTCTTTTAGAAAAACTTGATGAGCTACTTCCAGACACAACTACAGAGCGTTTGGAAAAAGAAGAGCGTATTTCAATGTTCCCCGTAAACTTCGCTAGAGGCGTTAACTGGACGAACAAGTGTATTATCATGGATGAAGCTCAAAACTGCACTACAAAGGAAATTACGACCATCCTGACCCGTCTGGGTGAAGGGTCTAAGTGCTTTGTTCTGGCAGATCCTATGCAAACTGATTTACATGGGGGGAAAAGTGGTTTTAGTAAAATGTATGATCTTTTTCATGAAGACCAAGACAGCCTAGAGCATGGAGTATATACTTTTAAATTTACTGAAGAAGATATTATGCGCTCTGAGCTAGTTAAATTCCTTGTTGGAAAACTAAAACACTTGGGATAAATAAAAATGAATCGTGGTGCATTGTATATAGCTACTAAATCGAAGTACTTTAACCGTGGCGACTACCTGAAGATGGCCCTGCACAGCATTGACTCTCTACAGAAGGTGTCAAAGCTACCGGTTACGTTAATCACTAACGTTCCTTGTGATCGAGATGACATTAACGTAGTGCAAGTAGAATCTGTCAATACAGAAAAAGACTATACTAAAGATAAAACGTTCTATATGCAGCATACACCATACGAGTCTACAATCTTCATAGACGCTGACACCGAAGTGTTGGAAGACCCTGAGCCGTTATTTGGTATGGATTATGATTTCCGTTCACCACCTGCACCCAAGTGTGACTATAAGAATAGTATATGGAACGGTTACTGGCATATATGTGGTACTGCTACATTTTTGTATAATAAGAATCGGGTTACAGATCTATTTTTTGAACGGGTTAAGGAAACGTACCTACAACTGGAAAAGAACCCGGATGCGAGAATTCATAAGGATGTAAACATGAAGGACTGGGAATCACTCTCAGATCGTCCTTGGACGTCGCTAAACGATCAAGTTGCATTTAATCGAGCATTCAAGGAGTACGCTGGACGTCTTGGTATAGTTGTTAAACCTCTACATCCTAGATGGGCAGGAATTGATCCAATAGCTCATTTCATAGATAACGTTGCTATAATTCATTCCAGACGTCTCGGGGTAGGCGACGAGGAGTTCGCTAAGTGGGCTGTGTATGACGATACAATTATAGATGATTTATCTTCGTGGAAATAAAAATGAACAGTAAAGATAAAGAAAGATTAAATATTTTGCTTATTGGCGGAATAATTGTTGTTTTAATTATTTTATTTGGGGGGTAGTAGTTCTTTTTGCACTTCTAGAGCTAAAAAGCACTTGTGTGCTATTTTATTGACATGAACTGCAGCTTCAGCGACTTTTGAATCAGGATGCTTACATAAGGGTAGGGTTAATTTTCCTACTTGGTCCATTTGATCCATTAATAAGTCTATATTATTAATTTCGGTCATTTTCATTTCTTTTTTTTCTTTTTGGCGGCTCTCTTTTTTCTCCAATGACATTCATTGTATAGGAACCTACTCATGGTGTCAGCAAAGGTTCTAATTTCTTTTTCGGTCTTTTCCCAGAAGAAGGCATGGGCGAATTCGTGGATGGCAGTATTAAGCTCCCCCTGATCACTTTGATATGGGTCTATATATATCTTTGGGGAATCTTCGTTGGGATCGTAACAGAGCCCAACGGCTCCATCATATATCTTTTTATTGGGCTTATAGAAAAGGACTTCATACTCTACTCCTTTTGAGTTTTTAAAGGTAAAGCCCGGTCTTTTGTCCCCTTTTCTCATTCTACTGTATATTACACTATTAAATAAAAAGAATTGAATTTTATTATTTAGTGTATATTATATACATAGATTATGAAGATTTATTGCCCCGATTGTGGAAATAGACTTGAATATGCCGCAAAAAAGCCCAATTTCTGCGTAAATTGTGGATATAAATTTGCTGGTGCCCAAGTAGAACATACCGCTCCTGTACCCGATGAGCAGTACGCCGAGGAAGAAAGAGAACCCTCTGACTTTGATCGTCTAGGGGGACTCCATGTTGATCTTGAGGTTCCCAAGCCTCGAGGGGTAAAGTTTGGAGATATCTGTGGAATTGCCTCTCAAGATAATGGCACTAAAGCCGGAGACGTTTAC
>ENA-OSJC01001327-OSJC01001327.1-marine-metagenome-genome-assembly--contig:-NODE-1327-length-20541-cov-6.283082_pt1 | contig 20541 bp, 16 predicted proteins | sample MGYA00237885_ERZ534234 | MGnify/ENA primary metagenome ERZ534234 (study PRJEB26413, sample SAMN06343907) | marine metagenome | isolation source: coastal waters | place: Atlantic Ocean: West Antarctic... | reverse complement strand
GGCTCTGGTCCAAGGGCGAACGTGTGAACCAACCGACTTAGATTCATGTGGCCAGTATTCAAAATGCCGTGCCGAGCTTAGAAACAGCATTGCTTGCAGAGGGTATGGCCCGCGAGCCAAAGGGGGTAGCACCGTAAATAGCGGAGCGACTCTAGGGTTGGGAACCGGCATTGAAAAAGATGGCTATTTCAAGCCATATCCAGTCTCCGGTATCTTCTACTGGAATTCCCACGTTTTTAACCTATCCACTGAAGATGGCACTCATGCCGTATGGCGCAATTTCGATTTCGCTACGGACCGTCGGTTCGAAGCAAAAAGCATCAATGACACCAGTAGAATTTTTATCGCTACCGGCGTTGCTCCATTCACCAAGGAGAGAAAATGTGCAGATTATGTCTTCGATCAGGGCGACGGATTACTGGCGGGGACCTCACACAACCACAAACGGGGGGAGAGCTGGTCTACAACAATCAAGGCTACCGGAGAGATTATTTACGAGTCGTATACCTATGATGACCCCGCATACATTGTATATGAGCCTCCTCTAACGTTTAATAGCGCCGACCCAGCCAAGCGAACAGTTGAGAACTGCGCCATCTACAACAATGGGGTTAACGCTGATGGCTCGCCTAATATCGAATTGGTTACGAGGCTCTCCCAAAGACCGCCTAATGCCCGCAGTTGCAGGCCCACCGCCTGTGTAGCAGGCAAAGTAGCCGCTAGCTGCAATGGCAAGGACGATCATGCCAGTTGTGATTCCAAACCGGGCCTTGGGGACGGATGGTGCGATGCCTGCGCAATCAGTGGTGCCTTCTCCAGTGACGATGAGATGTTCATTTACATAGGCTCCAAACTGCCAAATTACGATGCGCAAATGAGCAAGCCAGTTCCACTGCGGGCAGCGGTCACCATCATTCGTCCCACTAACGGGGAAACTTTCACGCCTAGAGACACTGTTTCTCTTGAGTTCAGCTTTGATAACTTTGAATTGGTGTCACCCGAGGACGCGCACGGACATGACGATTCAGCCATGCCGAGTGACGGGGCTAGCGAAGAACATCATGACAGCGATTCATCACTGCATTCTGACGCTGCAGGCGCGATTCATAATGATGTCTCTGCTGGACATTATCATCTCTACCTAGACACGAATGATGACGCTGCCGAACATATCACGGCATTTTCAGACTCTCTGGAATTTGATTTGCCAGCGGACATTGCGCCTGGCACGCATACCTTCCGGATTAGCCTCAGAGCGCGCGACCATCATATGATTGGTGTTGAAAGCAGCGTAACCATACAGGTAAATTAACTCGTAAAAAATCATACGATAGTTGAATACGCTGCAAACTAGAGTGACCCGGGCGCTGCTGGCGCCCTACCCCTACCCAACTAGGCTCCAGCCACCGTCGACCACAATCACTTGACCCGTGATAAAGGGTGCGTCACACGCAAGAAACCCCACCGTGCGCGCGATATCCATTGGCTCCCCCAACCGTTTTAGTGGCGTCTGCTCTATCGCCTTCTCTCGCATGGATGCGTCATATGTGTCGTTTTCCTCCGGCCACAATATGGCACCTGGCGCTATCTCATTGACACGAATGTGGGGCGCCAGTTCTACCGCGAGGCTGCGTGTGAGCGACGCCATACCGGCTTTGGCCGCGGTGTAGGCGCTATAGTGATGCAGTGGCCGATGAATGTTCACGTCTGTTAGATTGATAATACTCGCACCGCCAGATTGCATCACCGGCAACAGACCCTGAATCAGGAAATAGGGTCCTCGGAGGTTAGCCTCTAACAGGTCATCAAATTGCTTCGTTGTGCAATCTTCGATAGGGGTTGGCATAAAGCCAGAGGCGTTATTAACCAGTAAATCAATCGAAGAATATCGTGCACAAAGTGCGGCCGTTAATGCACCCAGCTGATCCTGATTTCGAAGGTCTGCCTGAAACAATTGGCAGGAGTTGCTGCGCGCGCCAAGTAGTTCATCGGCCAGAGCATTTGCACTGTCGGCGGAATTGCAATAATGCAACGCAATATCAAAGCCTAACTCGTGCAGATGTATCGCTATTGCACGGCCAATCCGCCGGGAACCACCCGTGACTAGCGCAACTTTATTCACAGTGCGCTGCTCTGCGCTTCATACTCATTCCTCTCGTGCATCGGGTTTCTATTATTCACGAGAGTCTACACCTTGATATCTGAAGCGACTAGCTTTAGCACCGTTAGAACGCCGGAACTCACTCTGCTTTGAATTGTTTAACACTAGCATGGGTAATGTCAGGCGCCTGAGAACGACGGTTAAAAGCCCTACAGCATCCTCTGCACCAAACTGAGGAGTATCCTGCCTAAAAATCTACAGGGCTTTTTATACACAATTTGCAATAAGCGTAGCCAGACCCATTTATCGTTTTCAGGCATTTTAGCGATACAGATAAGTAGGCCACGGGTGTAACTTCGCATACTCATGCTGCATGCGGCAGCGGCGCAAGCGCCTTAGAATGGTTACAGAACTACAAGGGGATAGGGTCGGTTCGACCTGGCTATGTCGTTTATCGACATTCCGGATTCGTTGCCGTTTCCCTCCGCATCATCACATTAGTGACAAAGGAGTTAAGTATGTCAATTTTAGATAAATTCAGACTGGACGGAAAAATCGCTGTTATCACTGGCGCAGGAAAGGGGATCGGGGCCGGTATCGCTAGAGCCTTTGCAGAGGCCGGAGCAGATGTTGTGATCGGTGCGCGAACACTGGCAGATCTTGAAGGCGTCGCAAGGGATGTGGTGGCCATGGGCCAGCGCGCACTGGTTGTGCCAACCGATGTCCTGGATTTTGATCAACTGCAAAACCTTGCGGATCGCGCGATGCAGGCATTCGGGCGTATCGATATCGTAGTCAACAATGCGGGCGGCTTTCCACCTAAGCCCGTGTCAAAGACCACAGCGCGTGAGTTCGAAAATGCCTTTCGCTTTAATGTGAGCACTGCTTATGAAATGTCGCGTATTTGTGCGCCGTTGATGGTCGACTCGACCGGCGGCGGCTGCATACTCAACATCTCCTCAATTGCCGGGCACAAGCCAACGCCGTGTTTTGCTGCCTACGGCACCGCCAAGGGGGCGCTGTCATTATTGACCCAGGAACTGGCGCAGGAATTTGCACCCAAGGTGCGCGTCAATGCCATCGCGGTAGGGTCCACCAAAACAGACGCCCTCAACACGGTGCTAACGCCGGAAATAGAGCAAGTGATGGTGGACCTGACACCTATGGCGCGCCTGGGAGAAGTAGAGGATATTGCGCTAGGCGCCTTGTACCTCTGTACGCCGGCAGCGAGTTACGTGACAGGCGAAATTCTCGGGGTGAACGGCGGTCTTGAGCGGCTGAACATGCAAATGCCGCGAGCCTTCGGCGGCGTCGGTTAACGTTCGTTGTTATCCGTCACTGGCCAGTTAAATTTGGCCATACTGATGCCTTTTTGCCGACGGGAAAAAACGTCGGCTGAATGATCATTAACGGCGTCAGCGCCGCACACTATTTTTTTCAACAGCGTCCTGCAAACTCAGGAAAACTGACTGATAATATCATCTGAATAACGCTTCACGCTGTCAATCTTCTTATCCACCTCGTCGGTGTCACCATGATAGAACGGCCACGGCATGGTTAAAATGTGCGTCACGCCGGCGTCTTCCAAGCGCTTATAGCCATCGTAGTCCCAAGCATCCGATGGGGTAGCCATTATTTCAAAGGGCAGATGTTCACGTCCATACTCCGCGCGCCACACTTTAATTCTGTCAATGGATTCGATAATATCATCGCTGGTCTGCAAATCTGTCACCCAACCGTCACCGAGCCGAGCGGCGCGACGCATCGCAGGTGCTGAAATACCGCCTATCCAGATGGGTATATAGTCAGTCGGTGCGGGATTCATCTCTAGCGCATCAAACTGATAGTACTCTCCCTGATACTCTACATAGTCACCGCTCCAAAGCAGGCGCAGAATTTCCAGCATTTCATCGGTACGCTTACCTCGGGTCTTGAAATTGGAATCCATCAGCGCGAACTCGTCTCCGGACCAGCCCACCCCAATGGCCGCCGTTACTCGATTGTTTGAAATAATTGCAGCAGTGCTGATGGCTTTTGCAACGAGAAAGGGATTACGCATAGGCAACACAAAAATATTATTCGTGAAGCGCAGTCTTGTGGTGATAGCTGCGAGCGCACCAATCATGACCCAAGGATCCGGCCAGTCGGTAAAGGGCGGCCAACGACGGCTTCCATCGTCGGTATACGGATACGGCGTATCGATAGTCTTGGGATTCACCACGTGGTCCGAAAAGGACATTGCATGCCATCCGTGGGTATCCGCAACAGGCGCAAGTTGTGTCAGGTGTGTCACACTGCTGAAAGAGGTGGAAAGAACAAACTTCATGGTGCGGCGCACTCCCTAGAGGTCATCATGGTTTTCATCATAGTCATAGCATTTTGGGTTAAAGGTTATCGCCACTGTATAACGCACGCAACAGCCGACTAGACTGGCCATCAGTACATTATTGAATCCGTTCAACATAACAGACGCAAGCAGGATATCTGCAGAGTGCGGTTCGGACTACTTCAATTCCAGACCCTCAAGGCCGCCTTCGTCGCGCCACTCCTGGAGGAGACGAAAGAACTCTACTGAGCCGCCGCCATAAAAGCCGTCTTGCGCATTGCGGTCACCCGCCCTACCCTCATTGTTGTAATAGCCCGGGGTGCAATTTTCAAGAAAATCGCCGGCATCACGTGCCTTGTCTATACAGTGCTGGACCCAGCCCGTCTCACTCTGCTCAGTTACCTCAAGCTCAGCGCACCCCTGCTCCGAAGCCGCATTGATGATATAGGCGATGTGCTTCGCCTGTTCGTCGAGCAGGTGCGGGTAGCTCGCAGTAAATCCCGCCTGCGAATTACTCATAATGAAGCAGTTAGGGAATCCATTGACATGCATGCCGTGAAGGCTTCGCACACCGTCTGCCCAAGCCTCGGTAAGACTTGTGCCATCACGCCCCAACAACTGGATATCGGCGCGATGCGAATAATCCGTGCCCACCTCAAAGCCCGTAGCGTAGATCAGGCAATCCAACTCATATTCCTGGCCTTGAACTTCAACACCTTTTGCCGTAATCCGATCGACGCCCCGGCCCCGGGTATCGACCAGCGTCACGCTGGAACGATTAAAGGTCTCTAGGTATTCGTTATGAAAGCAGGGGCGCTTACAGAACTGGCGATAATAAGGCTTTAGTGCTTCTGCGGTCTGCGGATCTTTCACAATAGAATCTACCCTAGCGCGAATTTCTTCCATCTTCTCAAAATCGGCCAGCTCCACCGCTCGCTCGATACCGGCGGGGGACAGATCTCCGGTAGGATTCTGCTCCATGGCAAACAGCAATTTTCCAATCAGGTCGGTCCAGCCATCACCCACCAAATCTTCTGCCTGGGGCACACCGGAGACCAGCGCGTTAAAATTATCCATACGGTGCTGTTGCCAGCCAGGCTGAAGACTCTGTGCCCATTGTGGGTCAGTGGGAGGACTATTCTTAACATCAATCGAAGATGGCGTGCGCTGAAAAACATACAGCTGCTTGGCCGCTTCACCCAACATCGGCACACACTGAACCGATGTAGCACCCGTGCCAATAATACCCACACGCTTATCAGCCAGACCGGCGAGGCCACCTGAAGCATCGCCGCCAGTATAGTGATAGTCCCATCGACTGGCATGAAATGAATGCCCCTGAAAACGTTCAATGCCCTCAAGACCAGGAAGTTTCGGGCGATTCAGAGGGCCAGTGGCCAGGCACAAGTAGCGGGCCTTCATACAGTCCTTGCGGTTCGTCGAAACAATCCAACAGGTCTCCTGCTCATCCCAGCGCAGTGTTTTAACTCGCGTTTGGAAACAGGCGTCGCGATACAGGTCGAATTTTTGGGCAATAGCCTGACTGTGAGCAAGAATCTCGTTGCCAAAAGCATACTTCTCTTGCGGCACATAGCCCAATTCTTCCAGTAACGGCAAATATGTATAGGACTCAATATCACACGCGATTCCAGGGTACCGATTCCAATACCACGTTCCGCCAAAATCGGCAGCTGGATCGATGATGCGAATATCTTCCACCCCTGCTTGCCGCAGGCGGGCGCCCGCCAGTAGACCGCCAAAACCGCCTCCCACAATTAAAACTTCAACCTGATCGGTTAGCGGTTCGCGTTCAACAGTGGGTCCCGAATAGGGGTCGTCTAAAAAGTGCTTGTATACTCCTGAAATATCAATGTACTGATCATTGCCCTGCTCACGCAAACGTTTGTCGCGCTCAAGGCGGTACTTGTCGCGAAGCGCATCAGGGTCGAAATCAGCGCCTTTTATAGACTGTGTCGTGTTCTGATCAAGGGTCTGATCGTCTTGGTCGGTCTGCATTTATGCCTGCCTCTCTTATCATTATTGGTAAGGATTATTGCACCGTCAGCACTCGCTTGCCATTAATGAGGCGCATTAAACATTGTCCTGATAACGGACTGAAAAACGTCCTGCTCATAAACCGTGGCCTTGGTTAAAGTCGCGTCGCCACTGGCAGGCCAGCACATTTGGTTAGCACGCTGAGAGCCACTAAAAAAAAGCGGTAATCTTGTTGCCGGCCGACTCTAGCGTCATGACATGACTCACTGCGCGCGTATTGTCTAGCCGGGAAAACGATCGAACTTAGGCAGTTCTTCTGGCAGGTAATGGAAGCTCTGCTTCTCAATACAATAGAGCGCCATATCCGGCGCGCCATATTGTGCAGGGTCGTCCATAGTGCCTACCTTAAGAATAACCATGTCTGGCATACTCGGCGGCATACTGACCAGCGAGGTACCACAGTCCGGGCAAAACTGTCGCTTTACCGGCGCCTCTAAGTCAGTGCGTTCAAAGTCCTTGGGGGTTCCCGAGGTATAGCGGAAACCACTCGCAGCCACCGCCAGCGCGACATTGGCGCCGCCACCAGAAATATACTGACACTCCCGGCAGTGACAAAGACCGCGCATTAACGGCTCACCGACAGCTTCATAGCGAATTTTTTTGCAGTAACAACCGCCCGTGATTTTCATAGCATCAGTCCTTCACAACAGAACACAGCTTTATGCTGTCTTTTAATTAAATAACTCACAGATCATACTACCTTTTTTCGGCACAGGTAACATAGCTGGATGGCAGCCAACCCGCGTGGCGATGGTAGCAAAGAATAGACGTTGGGTAATATCGAAATTAAGTCAAGGATGTTGGATATAGTGCCCATCTGTATTATGGTACTCAATCAAGTTGGGCCTGTAAGTCGCTCTGGTTTTTTGTAGACAATGAGAATCGATTAAGTACAGCACGGGTTATTTCATTCGTCACTAAAAAATCGTTTTTAACGTGGTTACTCGTTCAATGGAGAGGAGAAGATTGGCTCCGATAAGTTATTACGGCGACGCGATCACGTTTGCACGATTAGAATGGCCTTTATTATGGCGATGATGGCACTCGGGAATGCGGTCAGCTGGACCTCAGGTAAATATAAAATTTGTAACCGCTCATACTACTAAGGCATCCATTACTATGAACAACGCTCCTCTTCAAGCAACCACCATTGACGGCACACAGGCGAAAGATTGGCACGCCGAAGCTGACGTACTGATTGTAGGCGGTGGCGGCGCGGGCATCAGTGCTGCCATCGAAGCAGCCGATGCCGGGGCCAAAGTCATCGTACTGGAAGCTGCAAGTGAGGCGGGCGGTTCAACAGCCTTGGCTGGAGGCCTCATCTACATGGGAGGCGGAACACCCACACAGAAGGCCTGCGGCTTCGACGACGATATTGAAGAAATGTATAAATATCTCTTAAGAGCGTCCGGTCCTAATGCCGATATTGAAAAAGTGCGACTTTACTGCGATCGCACCCTTGAACACTACGACTGGCTGACACGCCAGGGCGTGGTATTTAAACCCGAGTACTATCCCAAAAAACACACGAATACCCCCAATGAAGCAGCATTGATGATCACCGGCAACGAAGAGGCCTGGCCGGATAATACCCATGCAAAACCTGCACCGCGCGGACACAAGCCGCAGATAAAAGGTGATCATGGCGGGATTCCTCTTATGAAGAATCTGTTGCGTAGTGCGCGTGCGAAAGGCGTAGAAATTATTTGCGATGCGCGTGCGCTCAAGGTTATTAAGGATGGCGAAAGCGTCGTGGGCGTCGCCGCACGCATCGACATGCAGGAGCGTTATTTCAAGGCCCGCGGCGGTGTTGTTCTTAGCTCCGGTGGCTTCATTATGAACCGAGAAATGGTGGCAGATTACGCGCCTCGGCTCACAAGGGGGAACCATCCCAATGGCAACCCAAACGATACCGGAGACGGTATCCGCATGGGATTGGATGCAGGTGGTGTTGGCGTCAATATGGATGAGGGGTTCATCTGTACGCCGTTCTACCCACCGCGACATTTTATTGAATCAATTATCGTGGACGAAACCGGCAATCGCTTCATCAATGAAGATGTATACCATGGCCGTCTGGGCAGCGCGATACTGGATAGACCCGAAGGACGTTACTATCTGATTATCGACAGTCGCCACTTCGAAAGCCTCACTAGGCCACCCATGGGAGGCTACCCGGTGGCAGGGACAGGAGAAAGTATCGAAGAACTGGAACAAGAATTAAATCTCCCACAGGGTGCTTTGGTCACCACGCTTACCGCCTACAATCAATGCGCTGAAAACGCCGAGGATCCGACCTGCCATAAAAGCCCCAAGTACCTCACCCCACTTGATCAGCCACCCTATGCGGCCTTTGACCTAACGGTTGGGAATGGCGCCATTTTTGCCACAATGACGTTTGGAGGACTCGATACTCTGCCCACAGGGGAAGTGGTCACAGCTGAGAAAGAATGTGTTCCGGGACTGTATGCCGCAGGACGAAACAGCGCTGGACTGCCGCGATGCGCAGAGGGCTATGCCAGCGGCATGAGTATCGGCGATGCGACTTTCTTCGGCAGACTCGCGGGCTTGAGCGCGGCTCGACGCCACCTAAACTGAGTCCAGAGGCAGCCCGCTAAGAGAACTTGTATTGGCTCAAGTCGGGCTCGCGTGTCCATTTCCAATAGTCAACCAAGCGCCACGGCAGGTTGGCTGTGACCTTTCCCTTGCTGTTTTTGTACCAGTTGTTGGTGCTCCCACTGGCCCACACCAACTGTTCAACCCATTCCTGTAAGCGTTCGTTATACTCCGTGTTCGCTTCTTCGGTGCATTCCATTAGCTGAGAGTCATTCTGAAGTATGGCCCCGATACAGCCCAAAATGTAGCGCACTTGGCATTCAGAGTTAAAGACCAAGCTGCCGGCGTGCGCCAGATTGGTCGCTGGTCCGTAAATACAAAATAGGTTTGGATACCCTGGCACCGTAATACCAAGATTGGCTTGAGGGTCATCGCCCCATTCGTCCGCGAGTACCTTGCCTTCGCGACCCACAATATTGATCGGGTAAAGCCAGCGGTGATTATCAAAACCGGTAGCATAAATAATAACGTCGACCTCATGCAGGGTATCGCCACAGACGATGCCCTGCTCTTCAATCCGCGTTATCGCATCCGTAATCAGGTTCGCGTTATCCTGCTGCAACGCTCGCAACCAACTGCCATTGTCTTGCAACATCCGTTTCACGAAGGGCGGGTAGTCCGGCACGACCTTCTCGCGCAGCGGAGATTCCTCCGGAAGCTGGCTTTCGATCCAGCCGGTCATATGCTGGCGAGCAAAATCATTGAGTTCGCACACCGAGCGATCTTGGTGTGGCCAGTCGGGGTCGGTCACCAGAGAGGGTAACAGACCATCGCTACCGGGCCAGAACAACAAGAAGCGGTACCACCGCGCATAATAGGGAAGGTGCTTGAGTAGCCACTTCACCTCCTCTGGCACCGCACTGTGGTACTGCGGATTAGGAAACATCCAGACCGGCGAACGCTGAAATACTTTGATTTGCGCGACCTGCTCAGCAATCGCCGGCACCAGCTGAAAAGCGCTGGCACCGCTACCAATCACCGCCACCCGCTTACCACGCAGATCGTGTTGATGCTCATAACGAGCAGAATGGAATTGCGGGCCTTTAAAACTTTTTCGGCCTGGGAACTCCGGTATCTTAGGCTGATTCAGCTGCCCGACTGCGCTGATAACTGCGCGCGCCTCAAGCACTTCTGTAGAACCATCTTCGCGGCAAAGATGAACCCGCCATACCTGTGCTTCTTCGGCGAAAACAACATCTGTCACTGACGTATTGAGCTGCAGATGACCGTCGACGCCATACTCATCACAGCAGCGCCTGAGGTATGCCTGCAATTCCGGCTGCTGCGAATAGTACTGGCTCCAATCGTGATTGGGCTCAAAGGAATAACAGTAAAAGTAGTTAGGTGTATCTACCCGGGCACCGGGGTATGTGTTCTCGTGCCAAGTGCCGCCAACGTCTGAATTCTTTTCCACTATGACAAACGGGATGCCCGCCTCTCGAAGTCGAATACCGGCCAACACGCCCCCGACACCCGCTCCGATAATTACCACTGGAAAGTGTTGCTTCTGCTTATCGGTTACCGTGTCGTCCCAGTGCGAGGCGCGGCTGTCTTCGCCGCTCAGGTTCATCTCTTCGAGCATCATTGGCGCGTATTCTGCGGGCACATTTTCCCCGACCATAAAACTCATCATGCGACAGATCGTTGCCGCGTCTGGCAGTGCTGGTAACTGACACTGGTTATCGCGAAATTGCTTGATCACCTGAAGTGCCTGACGGCGCACCTCATCCTGCTGCTGCAGTGGCAAAAAGCCCTGAATCTCACCTAGGATGGCGGTGTTGGGAAAGATCGGCCCGTCGAGCAAGTGTGTATCACCCGACATATGTATCATCGACATCATTAACGCTGGAATACCGGCATGCTGCAGTGCCCGCTCGATAAACTCATCACTTTCGACAATGGCCTGCTCTGCTGGACGCAAATGTTTGCGGGTTGTTTCTGCGACATCGTTGCTCATCGAAAATCCTTAATTTTAGTGTGGGCTAAGCCCATGTCTCATCAACTGCGCGAGTATCATTGGCTGCCAAACTTGCTGGCATGTGTGTCCGATACTGCCGAGGACTCATGCCCAGATGCTTACGAAAAATTCGCGAAAAAAATGCCTGTTCGGAATAACCTACACGATCGCCAATATCTGCGATGCGCAGGTTACTGTGCAATAACAGCTGTGCAGCTTTCACGAGTCTCAGTTCGTTGCGATACGCCATAACGCTGGACCCAGTTTCTTTCTTAAACAGACCCGACAGTCGAGAACTGGAGATATTGCTGGCGGCAGCTACGTCTGCCAAAGCAATATCGGCGGTGTAATGCTCGTCAATATAGGCGCGAGCGATATGGACTCTTGGATCCATCTTTCTGGTGCTTTCGCGTGGCAGGCATGTCGCGCAACGCAGCAGTAGCTGTTCCAGTAAATTGTGGTCCAGCTCCATCTTTAGCGGGCCACTTTCAACATAGTTATGATAGAGCTCACTAAGGTTGCGCTCCACTGCCACAAGCTTTTCGCTGGCCGCGTCTAATTGACACACCCCAGGACCTGCCTGTGGCCACTGGAGGTAGGGACGCCAACTGTCCGCGCACTGGAACACAACCCAATAAAAATTCCAGGCGGGATTCTCGGAACCGGAGAAATCCGTCAATGTACCGGGAGATACCAGTATGATGCTGTTCGGGGTCAGTTCGTAATCACGCAACCCCGCCTTCAATTGGCCCCTTCCCGAGATCGTAAACACCAGCAGCCAGCTATCGACTTGAGTATTGCCAAAACCAGCAAAGTTGATGGAGTGGCTATCCTGCCCCGCAAAGCGTCCAACAAATAGCGGCAGCTTAACGAACAATTTATTGTCTAGCGAAGCAAGATATTGGCGAATAAACTCGTCGGCCACCTCATTGCTCACCTTAGAGCGGTTAAAAACGGACTGCCACTGGGGAACGAGTTTTAATAACTCATATTGCCGCGGGAGGCTTAGAATCAGGGCATCGGTGAAACGTTGAAAGGAGCGATAATCTACCGGCGCACCCGTTTGAGCAAAATACGCTGCCGCTAAATTTCTATCAGCGACATCAAGGTTTGAACCCTTGATCAAGGCAAACAACACCTTTGCAACGCCTTCCGAAGTTACAGACTGATGGTTGCGCATGTGATAATAAAGTCCAAATAAATGAGCAGAAACTCCAATATATTGCCTAACTACTGCTCTACTATATCAAGAAAGTCCAATAGTGGATATTTTCTTACCGTTTTCGATAAGACAGGGAGTATCAGCATGAACAGTTGCCTAATACGCGGCGGCACGTTAATCGACGGCACTGGCGCGGCGGGATATAGGGCAGATATCCGCGTGGAAGGTGGCGTCATCACAGACATAGCAGCAACGATAGAACCCCACGACCAAGAGCAGGTGCAGGACGCAACCGGCTGCATTGTGGCCCCGGGCTTCATTGAGTGTCATACCCACTTTGACGGCACCATGTGGTGGGAGCCGGAACTCAAGCCCCTGGCCGGATTTGGCGCTACCACCGTGATTATGGGCAACTGCGGCTTCTCCATTGCGCCCCTGCCAGAAGCGCCTGAAGTGCGCGACGAGCTGATCAAAATATTCTCCTTCTTTGAAGATATTCCAGAGGCACCCTTCAAAACGGAATTGCCTTGGAACTGGCGAACCTGGTCCGAGTACAAGAAGGTGCTGACCGAAAACGTTCAAGTGCCGACGAACTATGGGGCGTATGTCGGGCATATTGCGCTACGCCTAACCGCGATGGGATTAGAGGCTTGGGATCGGGCCGCCACACCAGCCGAGGTAGCGCATATGGTTGAACTGTTGCGTGATGCGCTGGAGGCCGGCGCTATGGGCATGTCGTCCAATCTCATGGACCATGACGGCAGTGACCGCCCTGTACCTTCACTGCAGGCCGATGATGCGGAATGGCTGGCACTGGCACAGACGCTGGCACAATACCCGGGCACTCAACTACAGATCATTGTCGACACCTTTCGCGCTATGACTGCCCCCGCATCGATGGAGCGCCTCGGGATATTATTTGAAGGCCTTGATGTGCGCGTACAATGGGGCGGCGTACCGACCCTTGAGTTCCAGCGGGATATGATGGGCATTCAGGCGCCGCTGATCGAGATGCATGAAAAATTTAAACTGGAAGGGCGTGATTTCTGGACCGGCTTCTCGCATGTCCCAATTACCGTAACCCTCAGTGTGCAACAGTCATTGATTTTTGCCCAGAGTAACGATTATGTCTGGCATGAGGTAGTTCTAGCGGAGAACGAAGAGGAAAAATCGCGTATTCTGCGCGATCCAGACTGGCGTGAGCGGGCAAGGGCATCCTGGGACAACGATGTCTTTGATTTTTCTCCGCTGGCAAAGGCACAATCACGAGGTATGTTATTACTGAATTCCGACAACGGTGTGGGGCCCATTCGCATCACTCTGGGTGAATACGCAGACGAGCTGGGGGTGCATACCTCTGATGCCATGGCCGAGTGGCTACTTAAAAATGGACTTGACTCCACCGTCACAATGCCTGCATTTGTAAAGGATGAAGAGATGGTCGTGCGGCTGCTCCGCGACCCTCACACCGTAGGTAATATCACTGATTCGGGTGCTCATGGGCAAATGTTATGTGGCGGCGGAGAGAACATTCTGCTGTTGACAGAGTATGTGCGGGAACAGGGGCGGATCACCGCAGAAGAAGCGATACATAACCTGACGGGGAAATTAGCCGGGCATTATGGCTTGCACGATCGCGGCGAACTCAAAATTGGCAAGCGCGCCGACATTACTGTTTTTGATATGGACGAAATCAAGTACCAACCGATGGAAAAAGTGTACGACGTTCCCGATGGCAAGGGTGAGTATACCTGGCGCTGGACACGCAGTCCGGCACCGATGCGGTTAACCTTGGTGAATGGCGAAGCGACATTTCATGCGGGGCAGTACACAGATGCCAAGCCCGGCATGATGGTCAGCCCACAGCGTTAAACTTTAGATCAACAACACATAAGGAGCAATCGCATGGCATACCCTGACAAAATAAAACTAATGGACTGGGCTACTAACCATCCTATCCTGTGGAACGCGGGCAACAAGCAAGCATGGATTGATAACTGGCGTACTGTCGCGACGGGTGAATTTCGCATGCTTGATCCCGTCGGCACGCCCGAGAAGCAGGGCTTCAAGTCCTGCTGCGAAGATTCGTGGGATTTATTCCAGGCACGGGTGCGGTTCAAGATACAACCTGGAACCTTGTTCGTGTGTGAAAATGAAGTTGCCTGGTGTCTAGAAAACCATTTTGACGGCCCTGATGGCTCAGGCTTTCAATACAGCCTGGAGACCTACCAGTTTACAAAAGATGGCTCGGTCAATATTCGTACTTACTATCGTGTACCGACCCATGCCGACGAAAGTCTGGGCGATATCTTCAAAGCGTATCTGCCTGAAAACGAAGGCGGCTTATGAACTGACGCATCGCCAGCTGCACGGCAGTGCCTAGTAATTTTGGGGCGGAAATAAGGTATAGTGACGGGCTTAGCTTTTACCAATATATGCAGGTTTCGCATGTTTACTCAAGACAACCCCTTTGCTTCAGAAGAAATAACACCCCCGTTTAGCGATGAGTGGGCGGCCAAGCGACGTGTCGCAGATGCAATCAGGCAACTGACGGAAGTACTCGTTACCAGCTCGCCCGACATTGAAAAAATGCATGCGATCGCCGAGCAGTTAGAAATAACGGCTTTAGATTTCCGTAAGTCACCGCGCATTTTTGGGCGCAGTGACTGGGCAGCAACGGGCGAACACGGGAGCTTTGGACAGGTCAGCCATGAGCTGAACCCCATGGCGGGCTGGAGCAACCCGATTGCGCCGCCCGTCACCAGCTGGATAGAAGGGGACCTGGCGCGAGCAACCTGCCAATGCGGCTGGGCCTACGAAGGCCCACCCGGCAGCGTACACGGCGGGTTTGTCGCCTCAATTTTTGACCAATTCCTCGGCATGGCACAGATACTCGGCGGCCAACCCGGCATGACTGGCTACCTGCATGTGAACTACCACAATCGAACGCCTCTCAACACCGAGTTAACGCTGGAAGGTCGGCTAGTGAAGGTAGAAGGCCGTAAAACTATTATGCATGGAGAAATGTATGCGGACGGCATTATGACTGCCAGTGCAGACGGCCTATTTGTGCAGCCAAGGGGTGGCATGCACTCAATCGATACACAAAAGAGCACAGAGTCGCAGTAGCCTTAGCCGCAAACGCACTGATGAGACTCAGTCTAGCAATCCACCCGTCTCCGGTGCAGGCCGAGCCCGCTGATTGTAAAGGAGCGCTGTCATGCGAGTGATGTCTTTTTTGGAGATCGTTGAATAATCCTGGCTCAGATCACTGCCCACTGCCATGCCCTTTTGCAGCGCGGGCCTCTCTGCCAACTCATTCAGCCATCGCCTGAGATATTTGAATTCGTTTATATCGATGCCCTGCACTTCCCATCCAATGGCCCAGGGATAGCAGGCCATGTCAGCAATGGTATAACGATCTCCGGCCAGGTAGCGGCGATCATAAAGACGGTTATTCATTACCCCATATAACCTGTGGAGCTCGTCATTGAAACGGCGTAGGCCATAGGATTGGTCACCCTCACGGTCTTTTAAGCGGGCGAAATGTCCCCTCTCCCCCGTTTTCGGCCCCTGATTAGCCATCTGCCACATGAGCCACTGATTAACCTCCCACTGCTCACGTAAATCACTTCCGCCAAACTGCCCTGACTTCTCGGCGAGATACATCATGCAAGCACCCGACTCGAACACAGATAGTGGTTCACCGCCATCGCTGGGGGCGTGATCGACAATCGCGGGCATACGGTTATTGGGGCTAATATGCAGAAACCCTTCCTCAAACTGTGCTCCTCGCCCGATTTCGCAGTTAATCACCACATAATCTACGCCGCTCTCTTCCAGCTGAATAGTAAGCTTCTTTCCGTTTGGGGTAGGCCAGTAATGGAGATCAATCATCGTTTTGTACTCTTACTATGACAAAGTCCGAATATAAGGTCACAATCAAAAGATGAAAGCAAGTGCTCAGGCAAACGGGTTGCTTACAGAATAACATGCATGACCAATGCACAAACACGTGTGCTGCTGCATCGACTTCACACAAGAGATCGGCTATGTTTGAAAAAAAGTAAGCGGAGAGATCATGAAGAATAAGCAAAAGATAGAACAAGAAGCACTCGCAACCTACGATGAATTCATCGCTACTCGAGAAAGAGTTGATGCCGGAGAATTTGGCTGGGACAAAATGGCAGATTACTTTACCGAGGATGCTGTCTATATTGACCCTGCATGGGGTCGACAGGAAGGCAGAGAAACCATCCGACAATTTTTCGTCGACTCAATGGCGGGCTTAACCGAGCACGGGTGGTCAACGCCTGAGCGGTGGACCATGGTGGACGGGCACCGGCTGGTGAGCCACTGGGATCAAATTCTTGGTCAAAAGCCTGACGGCACTGATTGGAGCGTACCCGGGCTGTCGATTCTCTACTATGCCGGGGATAGTATGTTTTGCTATAGCCATGACTATCTGAACATGACCTATATCGGGGAAACAATGAAAGCAATGGCGTGGCAACCGCCGGAAATCTTCAATATGCCACCGCACAAGCCTAACTGGTCGACCGAACTACCGAGTGCGTGGCTCTCGCTGCCGGATGCGTTTAAACCGGCATAAATTTTTGTCACTTTAATCGAATACAGCGGGGAGAAAAAAGGGATGAGTTTAAAAGTCATTCAGTGGGCAACTGGCGGCGTCGGCAGAGCAGCCATCGAAGGGATTGTAGCTCACCCAGACCTGGAGCTTGTGGGCTGCTGGGTTCATAGCGACGATAAGGTGGGCCGCGATGTCGGCAAACTTTGCGGCATGGAATCCTTGGGCATAAAGGCCACCAACGATGTTGATGCCCTGATGAACCTGCCAGCGGACTGCGTGATGTACAGCCCTATCATGGGCAATACAGAGGAAGTGGCGCGGATACTGGCCTCCGGCAAGAATGTTGTCACCCCGCTCAACTGGTTCTATCCTGGGAAGCGCGATGTGTCGGCACTGGAAAAGAGCTGCTTAACCGGTAATAGCACACTGCACGGCACAGGCATTCACCCGGGCGGCATTACCGAACGTTTTCCACTGATGATTTCGGCTCTGTCCAGCGTTATTACGCATGTGCGCGCAGAGGAATTCTCCGACATACGCACCTACAATGCCCCTGCCGTCATTAGCGATATTATGTTGTTTGGCAAAACACCCGAAGAGGCTGCAGCTAGCCCGATGGTGGGCTTTCTCGGTCAGGGGTTTGGGCAATCAATGGACATGGTAGCCGCCGAACTGGGATTTAATGTGGACGCAAAAATGATTACCGCACACGACGTCGCGGTCGCAACAGCGCCAATTGACTCACCGATAGGAATCATTCAACCAGGTCGAGTAGCTGCACAGCGTTTCACTTGGCAACATACCGTGCGAGGGGTACCGGTCATCACTGTGCGCGTCAACTGGTTTATGGGCGAAGACAGTCTAGAGCCGGCCTGGGACTTCGGACCACAGGGCGAACGCTTTGAAGTGGAGGTTATCGGCGACCCGTCTTCACTGGTCAGCTTTCACGGTTTACATCCTGAGTCCATTGCGGCCGGACTGATTCGTAATCCCGGCGTGGTGGCCACCGCCAATCACTGTATCAGTGCGATTCCCTATGTGTGTCGTGCAGCCTCAGGAATCAAAACCTATCTCGACCTGCCCCTGATTGCGGGGCGCGCAGCACCCAGCCTGTCACTCTAGGTTGAACTGGCGATAAATTCGAATAAGCAACCAATAATAGATCGGCGTCATGAACAGCCATGGCAACTGCGTTTGCAGTTGAACGGCTCTGCCATTCACTTCAAATAGGGCGGGGTTGTACCAAGGACCAGTGGGTATCAATGGCGCCCATGATAGCCTTAAACCTTCGGCCAACTGATGCTGATAAACAAATAGCTCAACGTAAAGATTCTGCCCAATAAACCAAATAAGCAGCACCATGAACGCACCCCAGCGCCACTGAATAAAAGCCTTATTCGATCTTCCATAACACAGCCAGACTAACAGCGTACCGACTAAACCAATTGCTCCCGCATCACCGAGCGAGTTCAAAATCCAGTTGACGTGCATTGGAATGGCTTCATTAAGCGCTGCTGACCGCCGACTGTCTACAGAAAGGCCGTCCACCCACCCGTACGTTAACCAGATTTCCCAACCCAATGCGCATATGACAAACGAGTACAAAAATAGGACAAATATCCAGCTCGGAAGCTTATTGATAAAATACAGAAAAAAGACGATCAGTGTCGGCAAGATTGACACCGTGTAGACAAGGGTCACTAAGCTAGTCTGTGCATCTGTCAATGGCATTGTTTTATCCTCCTGTGACGTCAGTTTAACTCTGTGTCTTTATTGTCATTCTGTGCCAAGCAGCACGCCCAATATACATAATAATTTCCTCAGGGCCCCCACTTTAAATCGCTTCGTGTCATCTTCATCAAGAGCGCCTGTCTAAGCGTAATGCTGACACATTCCATCGCGCTGCGCATGCAGATTGTCAACTATTACGGGGGTAGCCTGTAGAGCATTACAGCTGATCAAGCATGCCGCATCAGTGGCAGTGCGTAGCACCTGCACTGAATCATCAAAGCCGAAAGACTGTAAAAATGCCGCTATCGCTATATACTGGTGTTGGCTCGGGCGTAATTCTGCGTCTTTTTTCCTCAATACCTGCTTAGATCAGCACCAAACGTTAAGTGGCCAACGACACAGGACAACTATAATGGGAAAAATGATAAAAATTAGCGCTTTGTGTGTCGTGGGTTTACTTGTGCTGTCAGTCGTGGCGCTCGATATATGGGGCTTCGCCACCCTGGGCAATATTTCATTAGAGTCGAACCCGCCTATCGACGAAGATGCCAACAAAGTGGTCATGGTATTTGGCGCAACAGGTTCTGTTGGGGACGGACTGCTCAAGGCCGCAGAGGAAGACCCCAACGTTGAAACGGTCTACGTGATTACACGGCGGACCTCGCCTCGTATTGCGGCCGGGGTCGCATCAGGCAAGGTGGTACTGCGCATGCATACAGACTTTACCGATTACGCCTCTCTCTCTGATATTTTGGGGGAGGTGAATACCGTGATGTGGGGGCTGGGGACGACCTCGATAGGAGTCGATGACGCCACCTACACGTTGATCAACGTCGACTTTCCGGTGGCATTTGTCACGGCATGGCTGGGCGCGCGCAGAGAGGCTCCCATGTCATTTCATTATGTCGCCGGCATGGGCACAGATGCCAATGGCGATCAACAATGGGCGAGGGAAAAGGGCAGAACCGAAAATGAGGTGGCGCATTTAGCGCAGGGCAGTGGACTGCGCACGTTCAGCTATCGTTCCGCCTTCGTAAGGCCAACCAGCGAACAGGCGAGCTCATTGCATTATTTTCTGGAAGCCTTGCTCCGGCCTGGCTCACTCGTAATCAGCTCAAAGGAGCTAGGAGAAGCCATGCTGGAAATCAGTGCCAGAACGACCACGCTAAAAAATGGCGCCTTAATCGATAACGCTGACAGTATCGCCTATGCGAAGGCTTATGAAAAAAGACTAGGCAACCGTTAGACCTAAGTCAGACTCGCAGCACCCATCAGAAGACTGCCCCGAAAGCAGGGGGAGCAACAACGATTCATGGGCGCTAGCACTGCTAAAAATATGGCACGATAGACGAAGATAGGTAAAGATTATGGCAATTTCACTAAAAATAGCGGCATCTATGGCATTAGTCGCTGCCTTTTTACTACCCATAAGCGGCTGCGGTTGCGGTTTTAGTTGCAATGATGATGGTAACGGCGCTTCTACGCTTCTTACTTTGGGCTTTTCCGACTCTCTGCCCGAAGACCTCAAGCAGGTGGTGATTGAGGTCGATGCTATTACCTTTCAACGCATCGGTGCTGAAGATGTCGTAATCGATACCTTTACCATTGAAGAGCAGGGTCTGAGCGGGGCCGACACCTTTCAGGTGGACCTATTAGCGTATCGGGGTGTCAATCAGCTCATTGTCATCAAAGAGCTCGAACTTAACCCTGGCACTTACAGCGATGTGCTTATTAGCATACTCACCAATGACGTTAACAATTCTTACGTGCAGGAGGCCAATGACAGCCTTAAGAAAATCACCGTATCCGGCGGACGACTGAAACTACCAGGTTTTCGCCTCTCTTCTGGCTCTCAAGCCTTCACCGTTGAATTCAGCCTAGCGCAGGCGCTTCAATATCAGTCAGGTTCTGACCGATATCTCCTAGCAACAAACGGCATCAGAGTTGAGAACAACAAGACAGATGCCACCTTGTCCGGTCAGATAGACAGCGCCTTATTTAA
>ENA-OSJC01001320-OSJC01001320.1-marine-metagenome-genome-assembly--contig:-NODE-1320-length-20628-cov-10.081699_pt1 | contig 20628 bp, 11 predicted proteins | sample MGYA00237885_ERZ534234 | MGnify/ENA primary metagenome ERZ534234 (study PRJEB26413, sample SAMN06343907) | marine metagenome | isolation source: coastal waters | place: Atlantic Ocean: West Antarctic... | reverse complement strand
AATTTCGTATTATTCCAAAACTAAGATTGCTTTAAAGTTTATCCCTGTCTTATTGGCAGGGATACTCTTTATTTTTATTAATTATATTATATTATATCATGTCAAAAACAAAAGAAATACAAGCCCCTAAATGGGAGATTAAAGATAGAAGATACTATCTAATGGGTAACAAAGAACCCTTAACATATACATTAGGATCAAAAAACACACCAAGATACTCAATGCTATGGTTTGATGAAAAGAAAAACGAGCAAAGAGAATTAAGATATGCAACTAATCAAAACTCGCCATTTGTTGATGAACAAAAAGGAGAGGTAACATTAGGTCACATTATTTTTGAAGAAGGTGTTTTATCTGTTCCTAAAGAAAAACAACAATTACAAAAACTACTTTCATTATATCACCCTAGAAAAGGAAAAGTATATACTGAATTTCAAAAAGAAGTTATTGCGGAAGATGAACTAGATGATATCAATTTAGAAATAGAAGCTTTAGTTGCTGCTCAACAAATGGATATTGATCATGCTGAGGCAGTATTAAGAGTTGAAATGGGGTCTCAAGTAGGTTCATTAAGTTCTAAAGAACTTAGAAGAGATTTACTTATTATGGCTAAAAAAAACCCAGATGCTTTTTTGTCTATAGCTGAAGATGAAAATGTTGGATTAAGAAACGTTGGAATTGTAGCTGTAGAAAAAGGTATCATAAAACTTTCTCAAGATCAAAGAGACTTCTTATGGGGAACTAATGATAGAAAATTAATGACTATACCATTTGATGAAAATCCATATTCAGCATTAGCCTCGTGGTTTAAAACTGATGAAGGTGTAGAAGTTTACAAAACAATTAATAAAAAGCTACAATAACATGTAACTATAATTATAGTGATGGGTCACTTTATTGTGGCCCAATCATTATTCACTAAAATACTAAAATGGCAATAAACGTAAATACTGTATATCAAACCGTTTTATTAATACTTAATAAAGAACAAAGGGGTTATATGACGCCTTTAGAGTTTAATAAAATAGGTGCTCAAGTCCAACTAGAGGTATTTGAAAGATATTTTGAAGATTTGAATCAACAGATGCGTGTTCCACAAACAAATACAGATTATGCTGACAGAGTGCTTAATCTTGATGAAAAAATCTCTATATTTAAAACAACAGGTATTCCTACCTATACAGCCCCTTCTTTTTCTTTACCTACTGAATCCGGGCTTGCTCAAGTTTCTGAAAGCTTTACAGCTGTTGCTGGGCAACAAGCTTATACATTTACAACAATCACATCTAACCAACTTACAGGCGGAACAGTTCAAGTTTATTTTGACGGTGTTCTTCAGACGGCAGCCGCATACTCTATAGCTGGATTAGTTATTACTTTAACAGCTGCGCCAGCTGCTGGTCCACCAATAAGTCCTACTACTATTTTAGTAGTTACTTCTGCTGCTGATTTTTATAGACTAGGAAATGTTGTTTATCAAACAGGCGCATTACCTTTTCAAGAATTAGAAAGAGTTACAAGATCTGAGTTGTATCATTTATTATCTTCTAATTTAACTAAGCCTAACACTAGATATCCTATATACATATATGAAAATCAAAGATTACTGGTTTACCCTACTAGTATAGTAAGTGGTATAACCGTAGATTACATTAGAAAACCAGTAGAGCCTTTATGGAATTTTTCTGCAGGAGCAAGTGGTCAATATATTTATAATTCAGGTACATCTTTAAACTTTGAATTACACGACTCTGAACAAACAGAAATTATTCTTAAAATATTATTATATGCTGGAGTTGTTATAAAAAGTCCAGAAATAATACAAGTGGCAGCTCAACAAGTTGCTCAAGAACAAAACAATCAAAAAAGCTAAGATATGCCAATACCTGATGGTGGTTTGCTCACCGAAACTAACAGACAATATTACGCTGGAAATCAGCAGTTAACGGTTTTAGCAACTGCAGCTAATCAAACTTTTACAAGTACGTTTGATACTGATCTGGTTGTAGGTACGGGAAACTATTCTTCACCTGGATCAAATGGTTATAACGTAAATAATTTTAAAGTTTACACAAGTCCAAATGCTCAAATATGGAATGAATTAACACCTATAAGTACTGATTTTGATGTAACAGCTAACGCTACAAGCAACGGAAGTCAACCTGTAGTAACTATAACTGCTAATATAAATGTTTTAGGTGGAAGTGTATTTGCTTTAGTAGATAAGGTTACTGGATTAGTTTACGGTACTATTCTTACAAAAACAACTGCTGGTGCTGTTGACACACTTACTTTAAATCAAAACTTACCTGCCGCAGGAATACTTATCAATGCTGTATTAAGTGTTCGTAGGATTACTGTCTGGTCAATGATCGGTAACATTATTACAATTATACAGTCTCTTGCTATAAATACGTATGTAAGAATATCTTTAACTCAAGAAGCTTTATGGAATTCACATGGTAGTTATGAATATACTAGACTATCAGATGTTATTGATAATTTTTTAATAGCTTATGTTGGTGCTGGCAAGCTTATAACAAGTGTGAAAAGATCAGATGTTGTGTTTCATGCTAGGCGTGGTTTACAAGAATTTAGTTATGATACTTTAAAAAGCATTAAATCTTCAGAACTTACCGTGCCACCAAGCTTAAGTTTAACTATACCACAAGATTATGTTAATTATGTTGGTTTAGGTTGGGTAGATGGTTTAGGCGTTTTACACCCAATGTACCCTACAAATAATTTAAACCAAAGTCCATATCGTACACCAGCACAAGATGATTTAGGTAATCCTATACAAGATAGTAATGACAGTAACACTGAAGGAACATCACAAATGGATGCAACTTGGGCTAGTACAAATCCTAGATTAATAAGTGGTGGTTTTACAAACGATGTTCAAGGTGCTAATGTTTTAAATAGATCAGTTTATGATGGAGCTTTAGGTCAAAGATATGGGCAAGACCCTGTGACAAGCCAAAGCAATGGTTGGTTTAAAATAAACGAAAGAGAAGGAACTTTTAGTTTTACTAGCAATTTAGCTAATAAATTGATATTATTACAATATATTTCTGATGGCAATGCTTATGATTTAGATGCTAGAATACCTAAAATGGCAGAAGAAGCTCTCTATGCTCATATAATACACGCTATACTAGCCACATCAGCTAATACACAAGAATACATAGTTCAAAGATTTAAAAGAGAAAGAAGTTCTAAACTAAGAAATGCTAAAATTAGATTATCTAATATTAAGATTAGTGAAATAACTCAAGTCATGAGAGGTAAATCTAAATGGCTTAAATTTTAATTAAATGGCGGAAATAAAAAACAGTTTTCTAAGATCCAAGATGAATAAAGACTTGGATGATAGACTAATACCTAATGGTGAATATAGAGATGCACAGAACATATCTGTAGGAAAATCAGAAGACGACGACATAGGTGCTTTAGAAAACGTTTTAGGTAATACTCTTATTCCACCAAGTAGTTTAGGTATCACTGATTTACAAATAATAGGTTATATTACTGATGAATATAAAGATAATGTTATTGTTTTTGCCACTAATTACACTGATGGTACAACTTTTGATTCTTTTCCCACAAAAGCTCCTTCTACAAAAAGATGTATAATATATATATGGAGTCCTAATACCGCCGGTGGTATCACAACTTTAATAGACGATTCGTTTTTAAACTTCTCTACAACAAACCCTATACAAGCTACGTTAATAGAAGAATTACTATTCTTTACTGATAACAGAAATCAACCAAGAAAAATATCTATTGACAGAGGGGCTGGATACTATACATCAGAAGATCAAATATCTGTAGCTAAATATAACCCTTGGGAACCTATTAGCTTAGTTAAAAAAGAAACTGGTATTGTAGCAGCAGCACCTGCACCTACGTCTACCGTATTTACTTTAAAAACTGTTAATGCAAACATCAAGGTAGGTATGTCTGTTGTAAGTGCAAGCAAAACTAATATTCAAAAAATAGAAGGAGATGATTTTATTACTGTAACAAACGTTAATGGTGCTATTATAACATTATCAGGTGCTCCTGCGGTTCCAGCTAACAACCCTGCTGCAGATGATAATTTTATATTTTTATCATCTACAATGACTAATAAAAGTGCAGAAAATAATTGGCCTGGTGATCCAGATTTTTTAGAAGATAAATTTGTTAGATTTAGTTATAGATTTAGGTTTGATGATGGCGAGTACTCTATTATGGCACCTTTTACACAAATAGCATATATACCTAAACAAAAAGGTTATTTTATAAACGATAACGAAGATGCGGCGTATAGAAGTACAATATTAGATTGGATGGAAAACAATGTGGACAATGTTGAATTATTGATTCCGCTACCTGATTTAGCTAGTAACATGGACACTTCTTACAAAATAACAGATATGGATGTTTTGTATAAAGAATCTGATGCTTTGATTGTTAAAGTTTTAGAAACTTTACCTGTTGCAGATATAATAAAAAGTTCTTCTCAAAACATATGTAGTTATGACTATCAGTCAAGAAAACCTTACAAAACATTAACTCAAGCTCAAACTGTTAGAGTTTATGACAAAGTTCCTGTTAGAGCTTTATCACAAGAAACAGCTGGTAATCGAATTATATATGGTAACTTTAGAGATATATATACACCTCCTATTACTGTAGATTACACCGTTAGAACAACTATTAAAAAAACTTTTACATCTGATAGTTGGGTAGAATATCCTAATCATTCTTTAAAACAAAACAGATCTTATCAGGTTGGATTTGTTTTGTGCGATAAATTTGGTAGACAATCATCAGTAATATTATCACCAGTAAAAACCACTTCATTAACAGGAGATTTAGGTTCTACTATTTTTGCTCCTTATTATACAGAAGCTGGTAGACCTAACGTAAAAGACTGGTTTGGAGATGCATTACAGATAGCTGTTAATAAACCTATAACTTCAAACGATCCTAGCAGTCAACCAAATTTTAACACAGGTGAACCTGGTTTATATGCTATAAGAACTTCTCCTACTGGTAAAGGTTTTCAAATATCAGATGCTGCAAATGAAGATGCTACTATCGTAGGAAATGTTTATACATTTAAATTAGATGCTGCAGCTGGAGTTAACAATGTTATTCCAGTTGTTAATAATTTTTTAAGAGGAGAGTTTACAGATTATGTAAAAGTTTCTACAATAACAAACGTAGGTACTGTTTATACGGTTACTACAGTTGGACAAGTAAACAGCTCTTATTTAAATAATTTTGCGAACGATCCTGATATTAAATATGCTTTTATAATAAATCCTACTGGTTGGTATTCATATAAAGTTGTTGTTAAGCAAACAGAACAAGATTATTATAATGTATATCTTCCTGGTATATTAAAAGGTTATCCACAAATTAAACAATCAGGTACTCCTGTTCCTTTTCCTAATGATCCAATAGGTTCAACATCTAATATTGTTTTAATAAACGACAATATAAATAAAGTTCCTAGAGACTTATCTGAAGTCGGTCCTGATCAAAAACAATTCAGAAGTTCTGTTCAATTATTTGGTAGGGTGCAAAACACTGTTGTAGGTACTGCTGCAGATGCAGCTTTAAATAATATACAATATTACCCTGGAACAGATACAGATACAGCAATTAGTATAGCTACTACTAATGATTCTAATATGGACTTTGAAAACCTTAGTGCTATTGGTCAACAAAATATATATCAAATAGATAGCAAACCTTTAATAGCTCGATTAGCAACTTCAACTGGCATTGGTGTAGTCACAAACGCTACAGCTAATCTAAACATGCAACCTTTTTTAGCTATATACGAAACAGAACCTGTTGAATCTTTATTAGATATATTTTGGGAAACTACAACTGTTGGTATAATATCTGATTTAAATGCAGATGTAGATACTGGTTTTGAAGGGCCTAGTGCTATTAGCTTTAACTTTACTTCATTTCAAGAAAATGTTTCTCCAGGGTCTAACATAACAGATTTAGTTTATGTTACATCTCAAGAGGGAGTTAGTTTTGATGGTGCTTCAGCTGCTACAACATTAACACTTAATAGCTTTTCCGTAACTGACGGAACTGGTGCATCCGCAACATCTAAGTTTTTCTTATTTCAAAATACAACTGCAGGTAGTGCAGACTATATGAAGTTTCAGATAAAATCAATGTCAGCAAGTCTTGATTCTAGTCAATCTGATACATTTTTTAAATTCATAAATAATTCATCAGTAAACGATTCATATACATTTAATATAACGGTTACAGATGGTGCTGCTATACCTAACACAAACACCTTAACTTTTCAAGGAAATTTAAATAATAATATTCCTGTTTTTACTCCAGCTTTAGCTTTAATAACTGCAACTGTTGATGAAACAATATTAAGACCTTTACCAGCTGCAGATCAAGGAAGATTAATTGCTTTCAATGGTACTAATGCTAACAACAGTCTAGCCAACAGAACAGATCAACTAGAGTGGACTATTACAGCAGGTAATCCTACAAACACTCTCAACGGTCAAGTTGCTTTTCAAATTAATGCTACAACGGGCCAACTAACACAAACACCAAACAATACAGCTAATGGTCTTTATACTTTAACAATCACACTTAAGGATTCTGTATCTAGTGGAGTTCAGGGAACTGGTGGTGAAACTATTATAGCAAATCAACAAATAAGAATAGGACCTACTCCTGTTAATTCTGGAGTTGAATCTGTTTGTAAAACAATAGTTTTTGATCCAACTGCTCAATTTCCAGATCAAGCAACTGTTACGCCTTATCAATCTGTAGGTGGTACAGTTACAGCCGTATGGTATTTATCAGACAATACATCAACTGGAACAGCTAGGGCAACGTACTTAGAAGGAACGGGTTGGCCTACAGGAGCTGTACCTACAAATGTTACAACTGGCTCAATATCTTATGCAGCGTATACAAACACAAACACTATACATAGACTAGGTAAAGCTTTAACACAAGGAACTGTAGCTCTTTCTATGAGTATGCAATTAAAATATACTGGAGGTGAAACACCTAACAGTGGTATTTCTGCTAAAATTAAAGGAGGATGGAGAGTTTATCATAGGGTAAATAATAGCGCGGCTTGGGTATCTATTTCAGATATAAATAATCACACTATTCCTGTTGCAGGTATAAGAAGAAACAGCACTGAAGGACCAAGGTTGGAAGCTCCTAGTGTAAGTGGTACAAACTTTAACTATTTACAATATGTGATGGCTTATGATACTCCAGGTGAATACTTAATTGTAGCCAGTGAAACTGAAGCAGTTCAAGCAGCATCAGCATCTCAGTCATTAGTTACTTATTGTAGCTCAAGTGATTTAAACTATAGTAGATGTGTAATTGAAAATGGTCAAAATGTTTCACCCGTGGCAACTACATATAAATATAAAATATCTAACAACTCTAGTGCAGCACCTTCTTGTAGTATTGGTTCATATGGAGCAGCTTACTCTAATCTTCCTTATGGTCAATATGTTAATCAATTATTTCAATCAACTTCTTTAAGTGTTCCGATGTCTTTTACAACAGATGCAACTGATGCTAACGGCGTTACACATACAAATTATAAAACTTTTGGCATAGATCAAGCTAGTCCATATAATGATGGTAGTAGCTATAAATATACTTTTAACTCTAGGTTTACAACAAACGCTGGCTCAGAAGCTAAAGTTTACAACCCACCTAGCTGGGGTACAAATTGTTTTGTTAACAATTGTGGTAATGCTTCAACATCTACTAGTCAATGTAATCCTTTAGCTTTAACTTTCCCATATACTCTTAACACCTTTACTAACGGCTAGTAATAATACAAAAAAATAAGTGATAATAAATTATGGCAGCAACACTTGAATTAAAATATTTTAATACATTCTGGTTAAAAAAGATCAAGAGTATAACTGACACTGTAACAACTACTGTTAGTGCTCAGAATACTGCTGTAGGCACAACTAGTATTACAATCATAGCAACTACTGCGGGTATTGGAGCTGGTCAAACAGTGACTAATAACACTAATCCAGGAGGTTTTTCATCAGGCATAGTAACAGTTACAGCTAGAAGCGGCGCAAACGTAACGGTAAGTACCCCTGCTTTGTCTACCACAACTAGTGCGAATTCTGCTTCAACAGGAACAACACTAACCTTAACAGTCTCAAACACAAATGTTGTTGCTGGTATGAAAGTTACAGGAACAGGTGTTCCGGCTAATACTTATATAGAGGCTGTAACTAGTCCAGCCTTTGTGTATACGCTAAATCAAGCTGCAAACATTGCTTTAAATGCAACATTAACATATGTATCAAGTATTAATGTCGCGGCAAATGATGGTTTACTTTTTACTGGAAAAGCCACTGGACCTAACGTTCCTGGAGGTTATGACAATGATAACGCAACATCTTGGTATGAAGAAGAATCCAGAATAAGAGGTGGTTACAATAATTTATCAGTTGATTTTGGAGTTAAAGCTTATATAGTGGAAAACACCGCAAATCAACAACACAGAATATCATCATTAATATATTCAGGAGTATTTAATTCTAGAACAGGTGTTAACAACACTAATCAATTTTCAGTTGGAACTGACATAACTAGATCAGCAGATCCAGCAAATGGATCAATACAAAAATTATATGCTGAAGATACAAATTTAATTATATTTCAAGAAAACAAAGTAAGTAGAGCTTTAATAGACAAGGATGCTATATACTCTGCAGAAGGTAACGCAAGTATAACGTCTTCTTTACAAGTTATAGGACAAATAGTTCCTTATGCTGGTGTTTATGGTATAGCAACAAATCCTGAAAGCTTTGCTGTGTATGGTTTTAGAAAATATTTTACTGATAAAACTAGAGGATGTGTATTAAGGTTGTCAAGAGATGGTATGACTGAAATATCATCATATGGTATGCATGATCATTTTAGAGATAAGCTAGGTAATACATCAGTTGATAAGGTTATAGGTATGTGGGATATGCACACTAAAAACTATGTTTTATCTATACAAACTAATAGTACTAATTCTACCGCTGTATTTGATGAAGGCGTTTTAGGCTGGACATCATTTTTAAGTTATAAACCTTCTTATGGTTTTAGCTTAAATAATTTGTTTTATACATTTAATAGATTAGGAGAAGGAGTTGGTGTTGATAAATCAAGTAAAATATGGCAACATTATCTAGGCGGTTATAGTAGTTTTTATGGTATCACTAATAGTTCAGATGTAACTATAGTTTTAAATGCTGATCCATCTGTAGTAAAAGTATTTCAAACAATTAACTATGAAGGAGCAACTGGATGGGAATTAGAAAGCATGACAGGTAGCTCTGGTGACGTTACTTTACCAATAGGTGTTTACCAACAGCAAATAAGTTTAGCTGGCTTAGAAGGAGCTTTATTTTCTAATAATTTTAAAAGAAAAGAAAACAAATATTTTGCCAATTTAATAAACAATTCTACTGCAGCACAAGGTGAAATAGTTTTTGGCGCAAACATGACAGGTATTAAAGGTTTCTTTTCAACTGTTAAAATAAAAGCATCTGCTTTAACACAGTTTAATAGTGGAAAACTTGAATTATTTTCAGTATCATCTAATGTTGTAGAATCATCTTATTAAATGAATAATAAAGTAAGTAATTATATTCAAAAATTAGAGCAATTACAAGATTTTATAATAGCTAATAATTGTAAAGAAAATGTTAGTGGAGAAAAAAACACTTTAGTTAATAATGAGGCTTTTCCAATAAAACATAGTTTTTCTGATCAGCTTTATATGCGTCAAATGAAAATGCCTTCTGGATCTTTAATTGTTAGCGCTATGCATCATACTGATCATTTTTGGTTTTTAATGACTGGTAGAATACTAGTAACAACAAACGGAGAAACTATCGAACATATTGCACCTTGTTTTGAAAAATCTTTAAAAGGTGCTAAAAGACTAATAGAATGTATTGAAGAATGTGTTTTTATAAATGTTCATAAAAATCCTACAAATACACGTAAAATAAAAGAAATAGAACAATCATTATATTCTTTTACAATAGAAGAGTATAACAAAAAAGAAAAATTATGTCAGCAATAACAGCAGGAATTATCATGGGTGCAGCCTCTTTAGTAGGTAGTGTATTTGGTGGGCTTGGTGCAAGTTCAAGAGCTAGAAGAGAGGCTAAAAGAAAAGCAAAGCTTACAGGCGAATTAACTATATTAGAAAATAATAGACAAGCTATTATAAATCCTTATTCTGGAATAAGTGATATTTCATCTATGGCAAAAAATTTAAGTGGTATGGTTTCAAATCCTTTTGCTAGTTTAGGTGTTGCAACTAATGCTGCTGAAATACAAATCGAAGAAGCGGATATTGCTTTAGCAAACACTTTAGACACCTTAAGGTCTACAGGTGCTAGTGCCGGTGGAGCAACTGCTTTGGCTCAAGCTGCATTGCAAAGTAAAAAAGGTGTTGCCGCTAGTATAGAAAATCAAGAAGCTGCAAATGAAAAATTAAAAGCAGAGGGTCAGTCAAAATTAGAACAAATTCAAATGGGTGAAGCTGGACGAGTTCAAAACATTCAAATGAGTGAAGCGCAAAGAATGCAGCAAGCTGATGTGTCTGGAAAATCATTTGTTTATGGCGAAAAAGAAAGAAGAGAAACTGAACAATTAAACAGAAAACAAGCACAAATAACTGGCGCTGCTCAAGCTCAGGTTGCTGCTAGACAAGATGCTAATGCTATGTTTGCCTCCGGCATATCTAGTGCCGCACAAATGGGTTCTGCAATTATTACACAATAAAAATAAAAATATGGGAGCATACGAAAATCCACAAGAAGTAGTTGATACAAAAAGCGGGCAAATATGGGCTAATGCTATAACTAGTGTAGGTAATAGCTTTGTACAAGGTGTTATATCGGCAAACAAAAAAAGAGCTTCATTAGATAAAGCGCAGGCAGAACAAGATAATTGGACATTTGACTATGCTTTAAATAAACAATCCAAAATGTTTGACAGCTTGAGTAAAGCTGGAGTCAATAATCCTAGCTTATTAGCTATGACAACTGATTTGCTTTCAAAAAATGCGGAAGCTGTTAAAAGAGAAAAATATGGTAGGACTGCAGAAGAAAAAAGACAAGGAGCTATAGATGCTGGTAAATATCAATCACATTTAGCAAGTATAGTTCCTCTTTTTAATGGAATAAAAGAAGGAAGAAGTGATTTTACAGAAAATTTTAATCCTACTAAAAATGGAGAACAAGGTTCGTTAGGATTTTTTGGCAAAAACAACCAACAAATGCAAAAAATATTTTCAATTGAAACAACAGTAAATCCAGGTGATGCTGATTGGAGTTTTAATGACGAAGGTATTAATATAACTTATAGCGGTGAGAGAATGGATAAACCCGTTACAATGAAAGCAGCTGAAGTTGCAAATTATACTTTTCAATTGGTTCCATTTAGTGATAAAACTACTAGCAATTTACTAAAACCAAGCTCTAAAGAAAACCCAAAAGGACTAGATATTACAGGTTCAAACGGAAATTTAACCGATCAATATTTAGATAATGATCGTGCTGAACTTATAATTTCAGACAGTGGAGAGCTTCAAACTATAAAAATTCCAGCTGATTACCAGGCTATAGCAGGAGCAATGAATAATAGCCTTCAAACAGAAGCTACTAGTATTCTAGGAGACTATGAAATGGCTAACTCCATATGGCAAAATACAATGGGTAATACTACACCTTTAAAATCAGGTTCAGACGGAGCAGGATCTATAGACGCTGACGATGCTATCAAATTTACCAACGCATGGAAAGAAAGAGCGGGAGGATTAATTCCTAATTCTGCATATATAGATATAAATGGACCAGAAGGTCCTGCATTTATTGAAAAAAATCCTGGGTTTTTAGAACAACAAGGTATTGTTCTTGATCCAGAAACAAAAAAATATAAAAAAGATATCAACAGAGATGGTATAGGAGACAAAGATATAGATAATGGAAGAGTATATGCTACAGATGTTAAAGGTAAAGAAAAAACTAGTGTAAGAAAATCTGATGACCCAACAGAAGGAGAGATTAAACGTGGAAAAACTAGTAAAAGATTAAGTAATTTAGTTACTAAAATGAAAGATTTAAATACAGCAAGACCATCAATACCAGGTACAAGTAAACAAGATATATTGCCTGATGCTGAATTAGCTAAAGCTTTATCACCTGAATTTACATTTAAAAAGGTTACAGGGGATGATGATAGCGATTATGTTACAATAGGATCTGTTGCTACTGGTAAAAGTGCTGAAATACCTACTAAAGGTTTAAATGATGCTAAGTTAAAAATGTTAATGTATATTCTTGATGGAGGAACAACTTCTGATCCTGATTATAAAAAATTAACAAAAGAAAATACAATTGAAACTAAAGTAGATGGTTTACCTATAGTTTTCAATCCATTTAAGTATTTTAATGAATAATAAATTATAATTATGTTTAAACTTAAAGATAAAACTTTTACTTTAAAAGAAGTAGAAAATGCTGCCTTAGAATCGGATTTAAACCTAGAGGAATATGTTGCGGAAGTGGGTTTAGAAGAAGAAGATGAAGAAGTAAAGACAAACGGTGTTGTGGAGACGGATGCGTCTGTAACACCAGAAGAAGATCCAGCATCCAATACGGATTTAGCTTTGGATCCTACTTCGTCGGAGTTTACAAGAGAAAATAATACTCCAGGAATTAATTATGAATCTAAAGTAAGACAAATTAATTTACTAGAAAACGATCCAGAAGTTAAAGACTTACATGATGATTTTAATATAGCTATAGGGCTTAATGAAGAAGAAAAGGCTTTGTTTTCAAGAGTAGAAAATGAAGATGGTTCGCTAGGTGAGTATAATGATCCTGTAGATTTTGAACCATACGAAGAAACAACTTTTAAAACTAATTATAAAAAGCGTAATTATCCAAAAGAAAACGTGACTGTTACGATTTTTCCTTTTGAAAAAGAACTTAAACAAGCTGAAGACATACTTAAGAAAGAAAATCCTAACGAAGAACCTAATGCGGAAGTTGTTAAAGATTTGGCCTCAAGAATTGTTAAAGATCAGCAAAGAACAGCGTTGATTAGAAGTAAAACACAAGATTATTTACAAACACTAACAAACGCTCAAAGAAAATCTTTAAAACCTTATCAAGCTGGTATATATTTAAAAAATAAACAAGAATTTGATACTTTAAATGAACAGCAAGAAGTAATTATAAGTAAATACGAAAAAAGTACAAATTTATATAACTATCGTAATATAGCCAAATCTTTTAAAGATCCTAATTTTGAATATGATTTGACTGGATTAGGTGACATTGAACTTGTAGAAACCTTAAAACAAAGAATTGATGACTTAGGAGATCCTGAATACTTTTTTACAGAGGCTACAGGAAGTTTATATAATAATTTAGTTGAAAACTATAATTTAGAAATTAAAAAAATTAAAACGGTAAAACTTAAAAACGGTAAAATTGTACCCAGAGCTACTTGGGATTTATTTAAAGATTTAAGTGAAGAAAATAATCAAGTACTAAATACTATTCAAGAAATAGAAAGTGAAAAAGATGGACTCCCTTTGAAAGTGTCAGATACTAAAAACTTATTAAATTATTTAGAATTAAATTATTCAGAAGTAGACAAGTCTCTTGAAAGATTATGGAATACTTTTACAACTCTTCCTGGAGTTTTACTTTCTGGTGCGCTTGGAGTAGCATCTGATACAACATCAGCTATTGTAGAGCTTGGTGAATATAATGGTATTGTTCCAAAGGGAGCTGCTGAATTTTTAAATACAAATAACATAGGTACTTTAGGTCAAGCAACTGCGTTTAGAGAGTACATGGATGACTGGGTTGAAGATAATGAAAAAGGAGTTCGAGAAAAATATGTACAAGATTTAACATTAAAAGAAGGGTTTTCTTCTGTTACAAATGTTGGAAAATTTGCAGCCCAAGAATTTATAGGCCAAGCAGGAACTATTTTTATGCTTGCAGCTGGTGGCTATGGTCTTGGTATGACAGGTGTAGGATTAGATAGTTACCAAAATCAAATTCGTGTCATGAAAAATGAAGACAAACAGCTTGGCGCAGAAAAAACATCTTATTTAGAAAAACTAGCTGTTTCAACTGGATTTGCCGCACTTGAAGTAACTTTAGGTGCTATACCAACTCTTAAAATTTTAAATAAAGGCTTTGGAAGTTTAGCAGCAGATTTTGCCGAAGGCGGAACAAGAAAGCTTCTTGAAGTTGGAATTGGAACTTATGGGATCAATGGAGCAAAAGCTTTTGGATGGGGTGCTGCTATGGAATCTCCTACCGAAGGAGGTACTGTTTTTTTTCAAAATGGTATAGATATAATTAGAGGTGTAAAAACTAATGATCAAATCTTAGATAACGTACCTCATGCTATGGTGGTAGGTGGTATGCTTGGTAGTACAATGAGTGTTGCACCTGTGGTAGCTGGTATGGCTTTAAATGTTTTTTCTGATTACAACAGTTATAGTGGTTTTAGAGGTAATCTTAATGAAATAAAAGCTCTTGAAGTTAGTGCTAATGGATTAGATAAAAAAAAAGCTCCTTACAAAGCTATTAAAAAACAAATTGAAGCTCTTCAAGAAGATAATAACAATATATTAGATGCTTTAGATGCAAAAATTGCATCAAACCTAACTAAAGAAGGTTATTATTTATTTCAAAGTGCTACAAAAGCTCAAGAAGAATTAAGAATTCAAGCTCAAGGAATTTTAAGTGACAAGGATATGTCTAAAAAACAGCAACAACAAGTATTAAAACCTATTTACGATCAGTTTCAAGCTTTACAACAAGCTAGAAATGATTTTAAAATAAGTTTTGATGTTAATATAAATCTTTTAAGCAAGCAAGATCAAAAAAAATACAAAGAAAAAGCTAGGTTAAAATTAGAAAAAACCGGAGAAGTTTACACAAAAAAAGATTTAAATCTAGAAGCTGAAAAAATTTGGCAAACAGAAACGTTTGATAAAAATGCGGCAAACGATATTAAATTAATAAGAAAATTTAATAAAGCTGGTATTGAAACAAAATATAATATGGCTGCTGATAACAATCAAGCTATAAGTTTGTTTGAAGAGGCTATAATGGCTAGAGCTGCTGATCCTAACAATAAAATGACGGAAGCACAAGCTAAAAAAATGATTAAAGAATTTAAAGAAGGAACTAATAATGGAACTTTAAATGGAAGTAATCTTCTTACGTTTACTAAAGATGGTAAAAGAGTTTATGATATTATTATAAATAGAGCCAATGCTCTAGCTAATGGCAAAACCTTAACAGGTGTTCACGAAATTGGGCATACATTATTTGCTGAAACTATAAGTACTAATTCGGATGCTTTTGAATTTATAGCTAAAGATGTTTTAGGTTGGCTAAATGTAAATAATAAAAAAGCATATACAAGAATAATTAGTAGAGTTAAAGATCAATCAAATTGGGATGAAGTATTAACTGAATTTTTAGAAGAAGTTCCTAGAATGACCTTAGAAGCTAATAATAATAAGGGTTTAATTGCTATGATATCTCAAGGTTTGCCTGGAGCTATAAACACTGCAACGGATGGAAAAAGTAAGTTTAATTTAAAAGGAAACATAGATACTATAGAATTTTTAAATACTTTATCAACTAAACTTTCTAGCGGAAAACTAACTCCGCGTGAAATAAGAAGACTTAAAAAAGGTGTTAACCTTGAAAACACTATAGATTTAATTCAAGAAAATACAGATGCTAAAGTATCTGAATCTAAAACACCAGCTACAGTTTTAGCTACTGAAGCCGTTGAGTTGAATGGATTTAAAAACTTATCAGCTCCTAAGCAACAAGATTTAAGAAATCAATACAATAGTATAGCTGAAAAAGCTTTAGGATTTATCGCAGGTAAAGGTATTGAAGGTAAACCTAAAATAACAAAAAAAGATGTTATTAGTTTTGTAGCTCCTGAAATGGACGGTATTATAAATAGATTTAAACCAGGGAAAGGAAACCAATTCAGTACTTTTGTTGATTCAAATATAAGACCTAAAAGACAAGCATTTTACCAGCAAGAACTGAAAGGTAAAGCTGTTGAAACTAGGTTGAGTGATGAAAGAGCAAGACAAGTAGAAAGCACTGAAACCGCAGATTCAAATATTATTTTAGAAGAAAGAGCAAGATCTGAAGCTAAGACAGATACAAAAAGAATAGATGTTTTAAATTTTAAAAGAGCTAAAAACAAAGTTCAAGAATTAACTAAGGCTGTAAAATTAACAGCTGTTGACATAGCTAGTGGATTAACTTTTAAAAACATTAGTGATAGATTTTCAGGACTTGTAGGAGAGATTATATACGATATTCCTGCAGACAGGATTACAACAAACAGAACTTTAAACTATTCAGATACTGTTGTTGATGGCATACCCGTACCTTCTGAAGCAAGTAAAATACAAAGTAAATTTAATAACGAACAAGAGGTTAGAAATTTTCTTAAAATATTACCTCCTGAAAATGTGAGTCAAGACACGGCAGTTGTTGGTGAACAAGGTGTTATAAAAGATGTTTCTAGAGAGTTTCAAGGTATTAGCTTAGGTTTAAAAGGTAGAGTTTTAAATTACTTTTATGAAAAAACTGGTAAAAGATCTGGAGGTTTAACATCTCAACCAGGTGTTTGGAAAATAAAACCTCAATTTATAAACCCTACAGATGCTACGATTACAAAACTTCAGCGTGATATGGGTATTACCGGTAGAGGAGAATTAAATATACCTGTAAAAGCTAAAGCTAGAACTGAATTTGGAACTTTTATAAAAGGTATTGCTAAATTAGACAGTGCTTTAATTGCATTAAGACTTGCTACTCAAGCTATTGAAACATCGCCTGTTAAAACAGCTAAACCTAAACAACAGATTGTAGCAGATGCTTCTGCTGGTAAAAACAGATTGATGTTTAGTCAAACAAATAGCAGAATTGGTGATTTAATTGATTCAATAGATAATCCTAATTTTGATATTGATAAAAGTATTGATAAAATTTTATCAAGAAATGGTATAAAACCTACATTTAAGTTTAAAACAACTGGAGACGTAGACATATACATTGAAAACCTTAAGAAATTTGTTTTACCTTTAATGCCTAGAGATTTTTGGTTTGGTAAAAGCGGAGGAACAGAATTTACGCCAGGTATAAGAAGTAAGTCTTCATGGTTTAAACTATACAACGATTACTATAAGCCTCAAATGGAAGCCTTAAATGGTTTGCCTGATTCAGCTTTTGGTAAACCAGTATATATTACAAAAATAGATCCTAAAACTAAAAAAAGTGTACAAATAGAAGTTGATTACAAGAGATCAGCATATTCTACTATATTTAAAAACCCTGCTATAATAAGAAAAAATGTTAAAAACGGTAAAATAAAAGAATATAACGAAAAAGTAGGAGCAATACATAAAGCTTTATGGGATAGAATAAACACAACAATTAGAGGTGACAAAACTAAAGAAGCTGCTAGAGGAATTAGTAATTATTTAAAATTAACCGGATCACAAAGTAATCATTGGCATAAAGCCGGCGCTGAATTTGTTGGTTTTTCTATTGATCCTATTGGTAAAGTTAATAAAAAAGGTATAAAAACTTTTTATGAATATGAGCATGCTATGCCTGCTACCGCTGCTTACATGTATTTAATAGATACATCCTTACATAGTGATTATAATTTTGATACTGCTTATAGAGCTGTTATGGATAATTATAAGCTTATAGCTTTAGACAAAGCACAAAATGATAAGCTTAATACTGCTAAACTAGGTAGAGGAATGCCTAAAGGCTGGAGACTTGGAGAAAACACTTGGTGGCAAAGATATTTTAATAAAAAAGTTGGTGCTATAGAAGGAGGAATTAATCCAGAAAGTATTGAGTTTACTAATGGTAGAACTTTTGCTGATCAATTAAATATTGATTCAGAAGGTCAAAAAACAACGCCAGTTTTAAGAAATTCCGTATCTAAAGCTAAAGACTTTAATGAAAAGCTTTTGCCAAACAATATTAAGTTTGTTAAGTCAGACACAAATAATAATGTTATTAGAGAGATGGAAAGATTAGATAATGAAGCTCAAGAAGCTAGACTCTCTTTTAGTAAATCTAAAGACTTAAATAAAGATTTTAATAAAATAATAGAAAAATCAACTAATATTGGTAGAGAAAAAACATACGGAACAACTAAAGCTAGAGCCGTAGGCGCTGGTAAAGGTAGGTTTGATTTACTAGGAATACCACCTTCAGCTCAAGATTTTGTAGGTTTAACTAGATACTTTGCGGGAAAAGGCGAACAAGGTAATGCTACTATTGCTTGGATAAAAGAAAACTTTTTAGATCCTTTTGCTAGAGCAAACATAGATATATCGAATGCAAGAGTAGCTTTAGCTAATGATTTCAAAGGTTTAAAAAAATTACTAAACATAGGTCCTAAGGATTTAAATAAAAAAATAACAGGTGAACCGTATACTGTTGGTAATGCGCTAAGAGTTTATACGTGGACACAACAAGGTATGAATGTGCCTGGATTATCTAAGGCTGATGCAAAAATCTTAAATGATTATGTTGCTGCTGACGAAAACTTAATGACTTTTGCTGATCAACTTGTGGCTATAAATAAAGACAATGGATATCCTAAACCTCAAGACGGTTGGTTAGCGGGAACTATTACAACTGATTTGTTATCTGGACTAAATACTGTTGTTAGAGCTAAGTACTTAAAACAATGGCAGGAGAATGTTGATCAAGTTTTCACAGAAGAAAACATGAATAAACTTGAGGCTGCTTATGGTAGAGGGTATAGAGATGCATTAGAAAATATTTTAGGTAGAATGAAAACTGGTAGCAATAGAGGTTTTAAAGGTGATAGTCTTGCCGGAAGATTTACAGATTGGATCAATGGATCTGTTGGTGCTATTATGTTTTTTAACATGAAATCAGCTATGCTACAAACTATATCTGCTATTAATTTTATTAATTGGTCAGATAATAATCCTGCTAAAGCCGCATTAGCTTTTGGAAATCAACCACAGTATTGGACAGACGTAATTAAATTAATGAATTCTGACTATTTAGTTGAAAGAAGAAATGGTTTAAAAATAAACGTTAATGAAGCTGATATTGCTGAAATTGCTGCAGAATCTAAAAATAAAGCTAAAGCTTTTATAAATAAAGTTTTAAAATTAGGTTTTTTACCTACGCAGATTGCAGATAGTTTTGCTATAGCTTCAGGTGGAGCTACATTTTATAGGAACAGAGTTAAAAGCTATACAAAGCAAGGGTTGTCTCAGGTAGACGCTGAAGCTCAAGCATTTATGGATTTTAGAGAAATATCAGAAGAATCTCAACAATCAAGTAGGCCTGATAGAATTAGTGCACAACAAGCTGGTCCTTTAGGGCGTATTATATTAGCTTTTGCAAATACTCCAGCTCAGTATGCGAGATTAATGCAAAAAGCCGCTAGTGATCTTAAGAATCGTCGTGGAGATGACAAGACTAATGTATCTAAAATAATATATTATGGAATGATTCAAAACGTTATATTTAATGCTTTACAGCAAGCTTTATTTGCTATGGCATTTGATGACGAAGAAGCAAGTGATGAAACTAAAGATAAAAAATATACTGAAATAGTAAACGGAATGTCTGACTCATTATTAAGAGGGTTTGGTTTTCATGGCGCGGCTGTTTCTACACTTAAAAATGTTATATTAAAACTAGCTCAAGGGGCTAAAGCACAAGATGCTGTTATGGAGTTATTAAAAATATCTCCTCCTATTTCTTCTAAAATTGGTAAATTAAAATCAGCCGGTAGAACCTGGGATTGGAATCAAAAAGAAATAAAAGAAAAAGGATGGTCATTAGATAACCCCGCTTGGTTAGCTAGTGGACGTGTTGTAAGTGCTGCTACAAATGTACCACTAGATAGAGGTATTATAAAATTACAAAACTTAAAAGATGCATCTGATGCAGAAAATGAAGAATGGCAAAGAGTGGCTAATGCTTTAGGTTGGAGTAAATGGCAATTAGACTGGGAAAAAGATAAAGAACAAAAGAAGGGAAAGTCTACAGGGCGTACTAATAAAAGAGTCAATTTAAGAACTAATAAAAGAGTTAATTTAAGAACTAAAAAACGATAAAATTATGTTACAATCACCATTGTTAAGAAAATATTGCGGAGGACCAAAGAAAACTAGTAAAGGACCTGCTTTTAAAGGAGCAAATTCTAAAAATTCTAGTTGTTGGGATGGCTATGAAAAAGAGGGTACAAAACCATCACCTAGTGGAACTGGAGAAACTGTAAATAACTGTGTTAAAAAATAAATATGGCCTTTAAAATACACAAAATGTACAGCAAAGAAGGAAAAGCTTTAACTGCTGAGACAATGAAAGAACATCTAGCTTTAAAAAAGAAAGGATTTAATCACGATAAAAGAAGAAAAAAATGAAAAAACTATTTCTACCATTTATTTTAATAATAATAATAATGTTATTATTTACCTACAGT
>ENA-OSJC01001319-OSJC01001319.1-marine-metagenome-genome-assembly--contig:-NODE-1319-length-20634-cov-3.694508_pt1 | contig 20634 bp, 16 predicted proteins | sample MGYA00237885_ERZ534234 | MGnify/ENA primary metagenome ERZ534234 (study PRJEB26413, sample SAMN06343907) | marine metagenome | isolation source: coastal waters | place: Atlantic Ocean: West Antarctic... | reverse complement strand
AACTTTATTGATTGTTTAGATATGTTTTTAAATGATGAACAGACAGAAGCTATTTTGATGATAGGTGAAATTGGTGGTTATGCAGAAGAAGAAGCCGCAATATTTTTAAAAAACCATAAAATAAAAAAACCAGTTGCTGGTTTCATAGCAGGAAAAACAGCACCTCCAGGAAGAACAATGGGGCATGCTGGAGCAATTGTTAGTGGTGGAAGTGGTGATGCAGAAACTAAAGTAAAAGTGATGAAAAGTTCAGGGTTCATAATGTCAGATTCACCTGCAGGTCTAGGTAAAGCAGTTTTACAAGCAATTGAAGAATGGAAATGACATTATTGAATTATTTAGTTTTTGTTTAATTTAATTTGTTTTAATGTTTAGTTATAAAGTTAATAATTTACTGAATTAACTAAAAAGGAGTTGTAATAATGGATGATCAAAATCCTGATCAAAGTTTTCTTTCGGGTAGTAATGCAACTTTTATAAATGATTTGCATAAAGAGTGGAAAAATGATCCTAACTCAGTACCTAAAGAATGGGCATTATGGTTTCAAAGTAATGGAGACGAGATAAGTAATGATGACGGCCCAAGTTGGTCTAAAAAGAATAGTAGAGTTATAGGTGCAAGTGACAGTATTGAAAATGTTAGAGCAGTAGCAAGAGGTATTGTAGGTAAAGGTGATTTATCAGCAATAGACTTAAGATCTGCGACTACTGACTCAATTAGAGCAATAATGCTCATAAGGGCATATAGAATAAATGGTCATTTACTTGCTAAGCTAGATCCTCTTGGCATTCAAAAAGGCGATCTTCATCCAGAATTAGATCCTAAAACTTATGGATTTAAAGATGGAGATTGGGATAGGCCTATCTTTATTGATAATGTTTTGGGTATGGAATCAGCTTCACTTAAGCAAATAATGGAAATAGTAACGGAAACATTCTGTGGTTCTATTGGAATAGAATTTATGCATGTTCAAGACCCAGCTCAAAAAGCGTGGGTTCAAGAGAGAATAGAATCAATAAGAAATACAACTCAATTTACTAAAAGAGGTAAAAAGGCAATTTATGAAAGATTAGTTGGGGCAGAAACATTTGAACAATTTCTTCATAAAAAATATGCTGGAACAAAAAGATTTGGTTTAGATGGTTCAGAGTCGGTTGTTCCAGCTATAGAACAAATTTTAAAGCGTGGCAGTCAATTGGGCATGAAAGAAGTTGTTATAGCCATGGCTCACAGAGGAAGACTTAATTTATTATATAATATTTTAAATAAGCCTTTTAGGGCAATTATTTCTGAATTTTTAGGAAATCAAGCAAATCCAGAAGAAGCTGGCGGTTCAGGAGACGTTAAATATCATATGGGTGCTTCTGCTGATAGAGAGTTTGACGGAAAAAATGTTCATTTATCTTTGCAAGCTAATCCATCTCATTTAGAGATTGTCGCTCCAGTGGTAATAGGCAGAGTTAGAGCTAAACAAAATCAGCATAATGATACTAATGATAGATTATCAGTTTTAGGAATTGTTTTGCATGGAGATGCTGCTTTTGCTGGCCAAGGAATTGTAGCTGAAACTTTTGATTTTTCAGGTCTTCGTGGCTATAGAACTGGAGGTACGATTCATATCGTTGTTAATAATCAAATTGGATTTACAACCAGTCCTAATTATTCAAGATCTAGCCCTTATTGTACAGATGTAGCTAAAATGGTTATGGCTCCAATTATGCACATTAATGGGGATGATCCAGAAGCTGTTGTTCATGCATCTCGAATAGCAACAGAATTTAGACAGAAATTTGCGTGTGATGTAGTATTAGATATAATTAGTTATAGGCGATATGGTCATAACGAAGGTGATGAGCCTGCTTTTACCCAACCTGTTATGTATCAAAAAATTGGATCTCATCCAAGCATTAGTAAAATATATGCAAAACAGTTAATTAATGAAGGAATTTTAACTGAACAAGAAGCTAAAGATGAAGTGAATAACCATAATAGTTCTCTTGAAAAAGAATTTGAAGCAGGCTCAAATTATAAGCCTAACAAAGCAGATTGGCTAGAAGGTCAATGGTCAAGTTTACGAGCTGCCCATGGAGATGATCGCAGGGGTGAAACGTCTGTTTCAACAGATAATTTAAAATTAATAGGTAAAGCAATTACAACTATACCTGATGGTTTTCAAGTTAATAAAAAACTTCTCAGAATTGTAGAAGGAAGAAAAAAAGCTATAGAAACTGGAGAAGGAATAGATTGGTCTACTGCAGAACATTTAGCTTTTGGATCTTTATTATTAGAAGGTCATCCTGTTAGGCTTTCTGGACAAGATAGTTGTAGAGGTACTTTTTCACAACGTCATTCAGTATTTATAGACCAGTTAAATGAACAAAGACATATACCATTAAATAATATTAAAGATAAACAAGCGGCTTTTGAGGTGATTGATTCGCCTTTGTCAGAGGCCTCGGTTTTGGGTTTTGAATATGGTTATTCTTTAACAGAACCAACAGCATTAGTTATGTGGGAAGCTCAATTTGGAGATTTTGCAAATGGTGCACAAGTAATTGTTGATCAATTTATTTCTAGTGGTGAAGCTAAATGGCTAAGAATGTCAGGTTTGGTAATGCTTCTTCCACATGGTTATGAAGGTCAAGGCCCAGAGCATTCATCTGCAAGGTTAGAAAGATACTTACAATTGTGTGGTGAAGATAATATGCAAGTATTAAACTGTAGTACGCCTGCTAATTATTTTCATGCATTGAGGAGACAGCTTAAAAGAGATTTTAGAAAACCATTAATAATAATGACCCCGAAAAGTTTATTAAGAAATAAAATGTGCGTATCTAAATTGTCTGACATGGGAGAGCAAACAGCTTTTCGTAGAGTTATAAAAGATCCAAATTTAAACTTAAAAGATAAAGATATTGAAAAAGTAGTAATTTCATCAGGAAAAGTTTTTTATAATCTATTGGAAGAAAGAGATAGAAAAAAACTTAAAAATATAAAATTACTTAGGCTAGAACAAATATATCCATTCCCAGCTAGAACTCTTAAAGAAGAATTATCAAAAACACCGAAAGCTCAAGTTGTTTGGTGCCAAGAAGAACCTAAAAATATGGGTGCTTGGTTTTTTGTTGATAGAAAAATTGAAGATGTCCTTATTTCATATAAAGCAAAATATTTGCGACCTGGTTACGCTGGGCGCGCTGAAGCCGCTTCGCCTGCCACAGGTTCATTATCTAGACATAATAGGGAGCAGGCTGATTTAGTAAACTCCGCTCTAGATACAACAGATAAAAAAATAAGTAAGCAAGCTGCAGAATAGAGAATCATTTATGATACTTAAACCAAGTAATAATTTTTTAGCAATGCCTTCTGCGGCTAAAATAATAGAAGAAAATAATATAGACATCTCCAAAGTAGAAGGTACTGGTAAGGATGGAAGAGTTACTAAAGGCGATGTACTTTTATATTTAAACTTGATTAAAACAAATAAAGATTTTCAAAAGAATATTCCAATTAAAGAAGATAATATTTCAAAAAGAAAGGATACAATAATGGATGTTTTAGTTCCAATACTAGGAGAATCTGTTGTAGAAGCGACAGTTTCTAAGTGGATTAAAAAGCAAGGTGAATTTGTTGAAATGGATGAGCCAATTGTAGAATTAGAAACAGATAAAGTCACGTTAGAAGTGCCAGCTGCCATTTCTGGAACTCTTGATAACCTTGTGGTTTCCGAAGGTGATACCGTTGAAGTTGGAGCTTTATTAGCAATAATTAATGCTGGAGAAAAGCCAATAGAAAAATCTGAGCCAGCTAAAAAAATAACTAAACCTGAAATACCTGAACAAAAACCATTAGTTGAATTAGCAAAGAAGCAGGATACAAATATAGATCAGATTATTTCTAAAAACCGAAATAATAAAAGTCTAGAAGAGCGTGTTCCTATGTCACGGCTTCGACAAGCTATAGCTCGGAGACTAAAAGAAGCCCAAAATACAGCAGCTATGTTAACTACTTATAATGAAGTAGATATGACAGCATTAATGGAAATGAGAAGCAATTATCAGGATAGTTTTGAGAAAAAAAACGGAGTAAGGCTGGGCTATATGAGCCTTTTTGTTAAAGCTGCAATTGACGCTCTGAAAGAGTACCCAGCAGTGAATGCTGAAATCGAAGGCAATGAAATAATTTATAAAAATTATTATAATATTGGTGTAGCAGTCGGTACTTCCCAAGGATTGGTGGTTCCAGTAATAAAAGATGCTGATATGATGACAATTGGTGAAACTGAAACTACAATTGCACAATTTGGGAAAAAAGCTAAAGAAGGCAATCTTGCAATATCTGATATGGCTGGTGGAACTTTCACAATTTCAAATGGAGGTGTTTATGGATCATTGATGTCATCTCCAATTTTAAATCCACCACAATCAGGTATTTTAGGAATGCATAAAATTCAAAAAAGGCCAGTTGCAATTGGTAATAATATTGAGATAAGACCAATGATGTATTTAGCTCTATCTTATGATCATAGAATTATTGATGGAAGAGAAGCTGTATCATTTTTAGTAAGAATTAAAGAAATAATAGAAGATCCAAGACGATTGGTATTAGGCGCTTAATTTAAAGGTAAAATATGTCAGATAATAAGTATGATCTAGTGGTAATCGGCGCTGGTCCAGGCGGATATGTTGCTTCTATTGTTGCTTCTCAAAAAGGTATGAAAGTTGCCACTATAGAAAAACGTGAAACCTTAGGAGGTACATGTTTGAATGTTGGCTGTATTCCATCAAAGGCGATGCTTCATGCTTCAGAACAATATGAAAATGCCACAAAGTCTAATGGAATGAATGAATGGGGTATTAATTGTAAAGATGTAAGTTTAGATTTAAAAAAATTATTAAATAGAAAATCAAATATAGTTTCAGATCTTACAAAAGGTATTGGTTTTTTATTTGGAAAAAATAAAATAACCAATTATATAGGAACAGCCAAGATAATTTCTTCAACTCAAATAGAAGTAAGTAATAATGGGAAAAAGGATATAATTAATACCAATAAAATTATAATTGCAACTGGCTCTGAACCTTCCGTCCTACCCAATATTAATATAGATGAAAAAACAATTGTAACATCAACAGGTGCTCTTGAACTTAAAATGGTGCCGAAGAAGATGATAGTAATTGGTGGTGGCGTTATTGGGCTTGAAATGGGTACTATATGGAGAAGACTTGGCGCAGAAGTTGAAGTTATAGAGTATCTTCCTAGAATTTTGCCTGGTATGGATAGTGAAATTGCAGAAAAATTCATGAAAATACTTCAAAAACAAGGTATTAAATTTAAATTAAGCCATTCTGTTGAAACAGCAAAAACTGATAATGATAAGGTTAAATTGACAATTAAAGATGTTATTAATGGTAATATTGAAAAATTAGAATCAGATGTAGTATTGGTTGCAGTTGGTCGCAAACCTAATACTAATGGATTAGGCTTAAAAGAATTGGGTTTAGAAATTGATAAACATGGCTTTATAAATACAAACAGTAATTTTGAAACATCAGTCCCAAATATTTATGCAATAGGTGATGTAATAAAAGGTCCAATGTTAGCACATAAAGCTGAAGAAGATGGAGTTGCAGCGGTAGAAATAATTAATGGAGAGGCTGGGCATGTGGACTATAATCTTGTGCCAGGAATTATTTATACTTCACCTGAAGTGGCTGTTATAGGTCAAACAGAAGATAACTTAAAAGAACAAAGAATTGAGTATAACAAAGGTGTATTCCCTCTTTCAGCCAATAGTAGAGCAAAAGCTATAGGTCATACCGATGGAATGGTAAAAATACTTTCTGACAAATCAACAGATAAAATACTAGGCGCTCATATGATTGGTCATGAAGCAGGCACAGTTATTCATGAAGTATCAGTAGCTATGGGCTTTGGAGCTTCGTCTGAAGATTTAGCAAGAATATGTCATGGACATCCAACTGTTAATGAAGCCGTTAAAGAAGCTGCTTTAGCGACATATTCTAAAGCAATTCATTTTTAATTAACTCCCATCTTGCTATAAAAAACAAGTATAATGACGCCTAATATTATTAAGAAAAGACCAATTAATGCCATTAAGTCAGGCACTTCTTTATATTTTAAAGCGCCTATAAAAGTAATGGCTGCAATACCGACTCCTGCCCAAATTGAATAAGTAATAGCAATGGGAATTGTTTTCATTGCAAGCATCATAAAATAAAATGCTGCCCCATAACCTATTACCACGTAAGTACTAGGTATTAGTGCTGAAAAATTATTACTACTTTTTAAATAAGTTGTTCCAATCACTTCTCCCGTAATAGCAATTAATAAATAAATATAACCCATTATTTCCCTCTAATTAAGATATATTAAATTATAATGTTTGACACCTTCAAATACAATATGAGATTATCTAAATAATAGAGGTTAAGCTATGAATGAAATATCAAGCGATACTGGGTACATTTCCAATAATAAATTTTATGAAGAAAGAAAAGATCTTGCTGCGGCATTTAGATGGGCAGAAAAAACAAATCTTCATGAAGCAGTAGCTAATCACTTTAGCTTAGCCGTAAATCCAAAAGGAACTGAATTCTTAATGAATCCTAATATGTGGCATTTTTCAAGAATTAAAGCATCTGATTTACTATTACTTGATGCAAATGATTCATCAGTACTTGAGAAAGAAAATGCACCAGATGCTACTGCATGGGGGCTCCATGGAGCAATCCACAAATTATGTCCTCACGCAAGATGTATTATGCATGTCCATTCTGTATACGCCACGGTTTTAGCTTCTTTAGATGAATGTATATTGCCACCTATAAATCAGGTTGCTGCAATGTTTTTTGGAAGACAAGTAATTGATAAAAACTACGGTGGATTAGCTTTTGAAGAAGAAGGTGTAAGATGTGCTAACTTATTATCTAATCCTAGAATACATACAATGATAATGGGTAACCATGGTGTTTTAGTTTTAGGGAAAAATGTTGCAGAAACATTTAATAGATTGTTTCACTTTGAAAGAGCTGCAGAAGGTTATGTTAACGCACTTCAAACAGGTAAAAAAATTAGTATTTTAAATGACTTGGTAGCAGAAAAAACAGCTACAGAGTTAGATAATGAAGAGTTTCCCAACCCAGCAGGTACAGCTTATTTAAGAGAAATTAAATTAATATTAGATGAAGAAAGTTCTAATTATAAAAATTAATCAATTAGATTTTTTTTATTTATATATACACTTAAAAGTGAAGCATCGTAATCTGCCCAACCACTATTAACGGCTTCTTCAACATAAGACATTGCACTATTTATTACATGTAAATCATTTCCATTTTTATTACCTTCTTCTACCATTAATTTCATGTCTTTTAATGAAGATGATGCGTTAAAAGTGGAAGGTAGATTAGTTTCATTATTCATAGCTTGTATAATTGAATTTAACTTTAAATGTGCCACTTTAGCAGCTCCAGAACTATCCATCATTATATCTAAAGCTTTTTCAAATTGAATGCCTGAATTAGTAGCTATTGAGATAGCTTCTCCCAGAGCTTGCCAATAAACCATTAATGGTAAATTAACAGCCAATTTCATAGATGCACCTTTACCTACATCTCCAAGGTACTCATAACGTCTACAAATAAATTTTAAGAGATATTCGATCTTATCAAATGTCTTTTTATTACCCCCTACTAAACCAAGTAATTGACCATCACGGGCAGGCTTTGTAGATCCACCAACTGGACACTCTATGAACTCGCCATTTAAGTTTATGATTATTTTTTGAAGAGACTTAATTTTCTCAACACTAGTAGTACTTAATTCAATAATAATTTTATTAGATAAATCACTATTTTTAAACCCGTCTTTACTATTGTAAACGTAATCTAAAGCAATATCGTCACCCATTATACATAAAATTATATCGTTATTCTTGACTAATTCAGAAATATTGGAAGCAATTTTTGCTCCATGATTAATAAGTAAAGATGCCTTACTTTGAGTTCTATTCCATACAGTAATATCTTGGTCAGTTTCAATTAGCCGCTTAGCTATCTCAGAACCCATTTTACCAGTGCCACAAATACCAATTTTCATAATATACCCCTTACGAATATTATATTATCTTTTTATATTACTCTTGAAAACACAAACAATAATCCCCAAATAATATTATCATAGCATTTACACAAAAAGGAACCTAGATGACTAATATGAGTAATAAATTTGAAGCTGATACTGGTAAAATATTAGATATAGTTATTAATTCTCTTTACTCTGAGAGAGAGATTTTTTTACGAGAATTAGTGTCTAATGCATCTGATGCATTAGATAAAAGAAAATATTTAGGTTTAACAAATAAAAAAATAGATAATTCTTCTGCAACGTCAGAAATTAAAATAGAAGTTAATAGTAAAGAAAAAACACTAATTATTTCTGATAACGGAATTGGTATGAATGAAGAAGACTTAAAATCTTCACTTGGTACAATTGCTAGATCAGGTACCAAAGCATTTTTAGAACAAATGTCAGAAAGTAATAAAGAAAAGAAACCAGATATGTCATTAATAGGACAATTTGGTGTTGGCTTTTATGCGTCATTTATGGTTGCTGACAGTGTTGAAGTATTATCTAAAAAAGCTGGTGAAGAAGATGCATGGAAGTGGACATCAGATGGAAAAACAGGCTTTGATCTTGAAAAAACTGTTAAAGAAGATGTGGGAACATCTATTAAGTTAAATTTAAAAAAAGATGCTAAAGAATTTTTAGAAGAAACTAGGCTACAATTTATAGTAAGAAAATACTCTGATCATATTTCATTTCCAGTAAAATTAATTGAAATTGATAAAAAAGATGCAGAAGAAAAAATTCTTAACGAAGCTTCTGCTCTTTGGACAAGGCCTGCTAAAGAAATTAAAGAGGAACAGTATCAAGAGTTCTTTTCCCATATAGGAGCTGGTTTTGGCAAACCTTTATTAACTATGCATAATAAGACTGAAGGTACAATAAGTTATACTAATCTTATATGTATACCATCAACCAGGCCTTTTGATTTATTTAATCCAGATAGAAAATCATCTTTAAAACTATATATTAATAGAGTTTTCATCACTGATAAGTGTGATGCCTTAGTGCCAAGTTATTTGAGATTTGTAAAAGGCTTAGTTGATACACAAGATATAGATCTTAACGTAAGTAGAGAGATGTTACAAAACAATCCTGCAGTAACAAAAATCAGTAAGTCTCTTGTTGGAAAAGTTTTAAGAGAGCTTAAAAAAGTTAGTGAAAAAAATATTGATGGATATAAAGAGTTTTGGAAAGAGTACGGAGCTGTTCTAAAAGAAGGCTTATACGAAGATATAGAAAGAAAAGAAACATTGTTAGATTTATGTAGATTTTCTTCAAATGAAAGTGAAGACGTAGTTTCATTGACAGAGTATTTAGAAAAAATGCCTGAATCTCAAAAAGATATTTATTATATTTCATCAGAAACAAGAGCTCAAGCTTTAGCAAGTCCGCATTTAGAAGGGTTTAAATCTAAAAAAATTCCTGTTTTAATAATGACAGATGCTATAGATCAATTTTGGTTGCCAATGATAGGTTCATTCAAGGATAAAAAGTTTATATCTATTACACAAGGTCAGATAAATTTAGATGATTTAGATGAAAAGAACAAAGATAAAGATATTGAAAATAAAGAGCAAAAAGAAAAACAAGATAAAGAATTTGTAGACTTAATTGCTCAAATGAAAGTTGTTTTAGGAGAACAGGTTAAAGATATAAGATTATCTTCAAAATTAACTGACAGTCCTGTGTGCTTAGTAGCAGATGACGGCGATATGGATATTGCAATGGAACAACTTATGGCGCAAAGAGATACTAATTATAAAGGTGCTCCAAGGATTTTAGAAATCAATGGTGATCATTCTTTAATAAAAAACATGAAGTCTTTACTAAGTAAAAAAGAAAACAATGACTTGGTCAGTGATGCTGGAACACTACTGTTTGAACAAGCAAGATTAATGGAAGGAAAAATGCCATCTGATCCTGCTCAATTCAGTAAGATTATGAACCAGTTCTTATTAAAAGTGATCCCAGAATAGAGATTATTAAAAAGTTATTTTCTTTTAAGAAAAAAGTATAAACCTGTTAAAAGTAGAAAAAACAAACCTAAAAAAACATTCATTTGGATTGTTTTATCTACTGGTAGGATTGTCATTATCCAAGATAAATTCAATAATCCTAAAGGAGCTGTGCCTATACAAGTAGCTAATATACCAAAATTACTTCCTTTTGATGTACCTGAAGCTTGATAAACTAATGCTCCTTGCATAGTACTAAAACCTGATAAAAAAATTCCACCAAACGTTAGGCTTATAAAAGCTAAAAATAAACTTGGTGAAAATGAAAATAATATCATGCCAATAAAAAAGCCAGTAATTCCAGAAATAAATATAGGAACCAAGTGTTTTTGAGGAGATAGATTTCCAATAATTAAAGCTCCTATGAGAGCTCCAAAACCTTCAGCAGAAGCTAGAATTCCAATATTAATTTCAGATAAAATTAATTTTTCTCTGCCTAATACGGGTATTAATGAGACTAAAGGGAAACCAAAGATATTAAAAATTAAAGTTATTAATAAAACTAACCTTAAGCTTAATAAATGATAAGCATTTTTACCTGTTTTTAATATTTCTTTTAAAAGCCCATGAGCCCAGTGTTGTTTAATATTATTATTAATATTATCTAGAGAAGACAAGCTTTTATTCCATTGTTTCAATTTTTTGAATTTACTTATTAAAAAAAAGGCCAACATATACATAGTTAGTTGCAGAATAAAAATCCCCTCTAAACCAATATAAGTATATATTACTCCAGCGCATAATGGTCCAACGAGCCTAGTTGCATTATTAGAGAGTGTTTCCATCGCTAAAGATGAACTTAATAATTTTTTATTTATATGGTCTACCAAAACTCGCCTTCTCACAGCAAGGTCCACAACCCATGTTATTCCATTTGTAAAAGCAAGAATGAAAGCAAAAGTAACATTAAAATTACCTGTAATCACAAGTAAAATTGATAATCCAGTTATAATATTTGAAACGCCATAAATCGTTTTAATTACTGTAACAGGTGAAATTCTTTCTGAAATTGTTCCTATAATAATACCAAAAAGACTCATAGGTAGCATTCGTGCAGCAAAAATTATAGTTACTAGATAGGGCAAACCTAACTCTTGTAAAACATAAAGGCTTAAAGCTAAAAACTCCATTGCTCTTGCTATGCCAGTCATACAACCGGCACTCCAAAGCAATCTAAAGTCACTATTTTGGAAACATTTTCTAATCATATTAGTATCTAATTAATTTTTTGATGTACCTCAATAACATTTCCTTCTGGATCATGAAAAAAAACTTGGTGCCATTCCTTGGCAAAAGTAGTTCCATAATCTGAATAAGGAATACATTCATTTTGTAATTTATTAATAAAAGACTTTATATCGTCCGTTCGAAAAGCTATGTGGCCCTTATCAACAGGATTAATAGTATGATTATTTTTAAAGGCAACATTTAGATCACGTTCTGCTAGATGCATTTCTATTTTTCCTTCAGTTACAAAATTTATTTGACCACTATAACCACTATCCGCTGTCTCTTCAGTTCTCGGGAAATCTTCGATTGGAATACTATCCATTTCAAGGATTTTTGTATAAAAATCATTCATAGTATTAACATTTTTAGAAACAAAATTTATGTGATGAAATTCTAACTTCATATAAAATCTCCGAATGTTTGAAGTATTAGATTATAAGATTATTTTATTAGTTAATATTATTAAAAAAATAGAAATAAGCTATGATAAATAATAATTATTTAGTACAATTAAAAAAAACTTTTAAGGAAAATAATATGCCTGATACAACACTACAAGCAAATGATTTAGATGCACAGGAAATAATGATAAATGAAGTAAGAGATTCTGTTGCAAAGTTATGTAGTGATTTTCAAGGAGAGTATTGGCGTAAACTAGATAGAGAACAAGGTTATCCAACAGAATTTGTAAAAGCTTTGACGGATGCCGGTTTTCTGGGTGCTCTTATACCTGAAGAGTATGGTGGAGTAGGATTAGGAATGGTTGCCGCCTCTGTTATTTTAGAGGAAATTCATAATCAAGGATGTAACGCTGCAGCTTGTCATGCTCAGATGTATACAATGGGGACAGTTTTAAGGCATGGATCAGATGAGCAAAAAAAAGAATATTTACCTAAAATTGCTGACGGCAGCCTAAGATTACAAGCTTTTGGTGTAACGGAGCCAACAAGTGGAACTGATACTACAAGTTTAAGGACAGTTGCTGTGCGTGATGGAAATGAATATATCATTAATGGTCAAAAAATATGGACAAGTAGAGCAGAACATTCTGATCTAATGTTGTTATTGGCTAGAACAACTCCGTTAAATCAAGTTACAAAAAAAACAGATGGACTCTCAGTGTTTTTATTAGATATGAGAGTAGCAAAAGACAATGGGCTTACAATTCGACCTATTAAAACCATGATGAATCATGCGACCACAGAAGTTTTTTTTGATAACCTTAGAATACCAGCTTCTAATCTTGTTGGAGAAGAAGGTAAGGGTTTTAAATATATATTGTCAGGAATGAATGCAGAAAGAATTTTAATAGCAGCAGAGTGTATAGGTGATGCTAAATGGTTTACTAAGAAATCTACAAATTATGCTAATGATAGAAATGTATTTGGAAGACCAATTGGTCAAAATCAAGGTATTCAATTTCCTATTGCTAAGGCTTATACTCAAATGAAAGCTGCTGAATTAATGGTTTATCACGCAGCAAGGTTATATGAAGCTGGAAAATCTATTGGTGAAGAAGCTAATACAGCAAAGTTATTAGCTGCCGATGCATCATGGGCTGCAGCAGAAGCATGTGTTCAAACGCATGGAGGATTTGGTTTTGCTGAAGAGTATGATGTAGAAAGAAAATTTAGAGAAGCTAGATTATATCAAGTTGCTCCTATATCTACAAATTTAATACTTTCATATATAGCTGAACATGTTTTGGGAATGCCTAGATCGTATTAATGGAAATACTATTAATCTTTAGATTTGAAATTAGTATTATCCCATAATAAAATATCAGAAGTGTTTATGTTGGCAAGAAATTCAAAACCTGATGTTTTAGAATTTATTTCTTTAGACAATATTTTAGCTTTAGGATTATTAAAACTAGTTTTAATTTTTATCCAACTTTCTTTGCCTTTATTATCTCCAACTGAAGATAATGAAAGTATTAATCCATTCTTAGTTTCATAAGTTAATGTAGGCAATTCAGTTAAATTTATTCCTGAAGACTTTCTTACATCATAGAAATAAAAGCCATTAATTACTTCTCTAACTTGATTCAATTTAGTCTCGTCAATTTTAAAGCTTAAAAATTCAGGAAATGTTAACTTTAAAGACTTATTAATATTCTCAATTTTAAAAATCTTTTTATTATTTTTTAATTCGGCAGTTTTAAAGTCATCAATTTTTATTGTAAAAAGTAAACTTTCAAACCAATCTGATCTACTTGATGGCATTCTTATTCCACCTTTTAGAAGATAACTTTGGTCTTGATTAGCAATTCTAGCAAATTGACCTCCACTTAATCCACCAACACTTGGATCAATTTTACCAAATAATATAGACTTATAAATAGAACCATCTTTTTTCTTAAGTGTTATTTTAGATGCGTATCCTTCACTTTCATCTTCACTTTTATTAAGTTCTGGTGACAATAAATTTAATTCAGAGTATCTTTTTGGATCCTTAGTTTTCTTTTCTTCAATTCTTAATATTGATAGACTTGTAATTAAATTTTCCCATATTCCAACTTTAAGAGGATATCCTGATTTTGAAATATAATTGTTATCTTTTTTGATTAAATCAAGAGTATTATCAAAGCTTTCTATAGAAACTAAAGTTACATCATTAATATTGTTTGTAAAATTCTCTAAAAATACATCTCCTCTACTTTCAAAATTATAATTTTGAAAGTTAAAATTTATAGAAAAAAATGCAAACACTACCATTAATAATGTAATAATTAATAAATTTAAAAAACTTTTTGTGTTCATGACAATTACCTAATTTTTCTATTAAAAATTTAATTAAACAACTTTTCTTTTTCTTCTTAGAGAAATAACAAGGGCAAGTCCTGCAAACAAAATTGGAAGAATTGCTACATTTATTGATATTATCCATTTTTTTAACGTCTCAACATCTCGTCTTAAATCAAACTTTACACTTCTTAATTGAGATCTAGTTGACATCATTTCAGATTGAAAGCCTTCTATAGCTTTCATTGTCTCAGGAGAAAGAATATCGTCTTTATTCTCATTTTCTTGAGTTAAATTTCGGATCTTATCTTCCATACCTTTTAATTTTTTTGCTAACATTTGTTCTTGAACAAGAAATTTTTCTTCAGCAACTTTTTCTAAAGCAATAATTTTTTCAAATGGACGAAATGATGTCCCTTTTCCTCTTAGATCAGATAAAGCTCCTCCACCAATCATTTTTTCTATGATATTCAAAACAAAGTCACCATTATTTGCGAAGGCGCCTCTTTGAGTTAACCAATTCCTATCCATTAGCATATCGGCGTCACCAACAAGCAAAATATTAGACTTGTCGCTAGATTTTAATAATTGAATTTGTTTTTTATCTTTATTGATTATTTTATCACTAAATGATGATTGCAATTTAGATTTGATCCATCCAGCAAGAATTTGTCTTTCTTTTGTAATCTTAATATTTGCTAATAGATCACGAGGATCACCTTTAGGATCAGCAGCTTTTTTTGCATCTCCAAGTCCTGATTTAGCACTTGATGTAATAATTGGCTCAAGAGTTATTTTATCATTTGTTGACTTAAAAGACCCTGCTGTTGTCATCACTATAGTACTTAGTTTTGATAAAGCAGCCTCAGATTGATTTAGTCCTTCACCTCTAATATTGAGCCAAGGATAATTAGTTACTTGTATATCTCTTCCATTAATATTTCTTGAAATACGAAAACCATATTCTGAATCGAGAACAGCTTTTTTATCATCAAATTTAATTCCCCAAGTATCTAAAAGTTTTTTAACGTTTGATCTAGGGTTCATTGGAGGCATTCCTTGTTGTTTACTGATTTCGGTTTCAGCATAAGGATCTAAAAATATTAAAGTAGCGCCGCCATTTAAAACCCATTGATCAATCATATATAAAGTTTCATCTGAAAGGTATTTAGGGTGAATTATCATTAAAACTTTAGTATTTTTATCTAATTCATTTTTATTTTCATTAACCATTTGAACTTGAAAAAGCTCTTTCATCTGTTTTAGAATTTGTTGTTCTGGTTTTCCAATCCTAGCATCTGCTCTTAAGCCTAAATTGTCTAAAATACTTACAACTGGCTTATTGGTTTGTCCTAATTCAGATATTAAACTAGATAAATCATATTCTAGAAAAGTTTCTCTTTCAGGAGAAAAAATAGAAATATTTTTTTGACCAGTTGTTGAATTTGTAGCTGCTAAACCAAAGTAAAGTGGATCTGACATTTCAGTAGCGCTGAATGATTTTATACCCATACCAACTGCTCTGTCCTCAGCATCTGAAAAAGGTTTGGGATCAATAATTTCAAGGGTAATATTACCATTTGAAATATTACTATATGACTTTAATATAGCTTCAACTCTATTTGCATAAGTAGATAATTGAGGAACTTCCTTAACTAGGTTACTTGAAACAAATAATCTTACGTGAATAGGCTCATTTAATTTTTGTAAAAGAGATTTTGTTCCATTTGACAATGAATAAAGTTTATTTTCAGTAAAATCTATTTTAGAAGAGCTGAATATATTATTTGTAATTATATTTATACTAAAAAAAATAATTATTGATAGAAGAATAGACAACTTAATAAGAGTGTTTATTTTAAGATGATTAATTATATTCATATTACCCTCAGTCTGCTTTTTTAATTTGAACTAGTTGAATGTTTATCCAAAGACAAAAAACAATCATTGAAACAAAAAATAATAATGTTGAAAAATCAAACACACCCATTTGAATACGATTAAAATGTGAAAGAAAAGACATTGACCTAATGGTTTCCGTAAGCCATATAGGAGCCCAAGATCTCACGGCGGACAAAACAAGTCCAAATCCTGCCATAACTAAAATAAATCCACTAATTGAAGATATAATAAAGGCAATCACTTGGTTTTTAGTAAGTGTGGATAAACAAGATGTTAAAGCTAGAAAAGCTCCAGCCATTAACCAACTTCCTATATATGAAATAAAAATAACATTATTATCTGGATTACCAAGGTAATTAACTGTAATCCAAATTGGCATAGATAAGATCAATGCAATAAGCGTAAAAATCCAGCTAGCAAGAAATTTTCCAATAACTAATTGAGTATTAGTGACTGGAAGTGTCATTAGAAGTTCAATTGTACCAGATCTCCTTTCTTCAGCCCACAATCTCATACCAATGGCTGGCATTAAAATTAAAAACAACCAAGGATGCCAAGCAAAAAATGCTGATAAATCTGCTTGGTCGCGCTCAAAAAAACGTCCAAGAAAAAAAGTCATACCAGATGAAAGCGCTAAGAAAACCAATAGAAAAATTGACGCTAACGGAGTTCTGAAATATCCTTTTAATTCTCTGTCAAAGATTATAAAAGTCTTTTTTAAATATGTATTCATACAATTCATCCGAAAATATTTGTGTTATACTTTATTTTTGTTGAGTTATTTTTCGAAAAACATCATCTAAGCTATTTTTTAAAAAGCTAGCTTCATAAATATTTAATTTATATTTCTTTAATTCAGTCATTATTTTATTCAAATTTAAATTTTCTTTTTTATCTTCAATTAAAATTTCATAATGATTTTTTTTATTTGGTTCAATATTAACTATTTTATACTTAAGAGATGATTTAATTTCATTTATAAGTTTTTTTTCTATTTTATCAGATATCTTTATAGAAACGGCATCTGTCTGTAAAAACTTATTTCCAAGGTTTTCTGGTTTTTCATTAGCTAGCAATTTCCCATCTGCGATTATTATTGCGCGAGAACAAACTGCCTCAACTTCTTCTAAAATGTGAGTGGATATAACAATAGCTTTATTTTTAGAAATATTTTTTATTAGGCTTCGCATTTCATGTTTTTGATTTGGGTCTAATCCGTCTGTAGGCTCATCTAGTATAAGAATATCTGGATCATGTATTAAAGCTTGAGCAATTCCCACTCTTCTTTTAAAACCTTTAGATAAGGTCTCAATTGGCCTGTTCCAAACTTCTTTTAAATTTATTTGATCAGCCATGTCAGATAAACGAGAACTAAGTAATTTTTTATTATCCAATCCTCTCATTTTACCAACAAAAGATAGAAAGTCGCAGACTTCCATATCTGAATAGGTAGGCGCTCCTTCGGGCAAATATCCAATAAAACCTTTAGCTTGAAGGGGATCTTTCTTTATATCAACATTACAAATTTCAATGCTACCGCTATCGGGCTCAAGAAAACCTGTTAACATTTTCATGGTAGTCGATTTTCCTGCCCCATTAGGACCCAAAAATCCAACAACTTCGCCTCGGCTCACATCTAAATCTATATTATCTACAGCAATAAAATCATCAAATGATTTAGTTAAGTTTTTTGCGTTTATTAATTTTAAAGACAAAGCTTAGTATCCTTTATAGTAATTTAATTATATTAAATAACTTTGAGTTTTAAAAAATTAAGTTTTTACATTAAAAATTTCAAGTTTTAAGATAATTAATTTAATCTTTAATACTCTATTTTTTATTAAAGAGCATTAATAAAATTTAAAATCATAAGAAGTTTTTAATATTAGGCAAAGTAGGTTCCCCAAATTTTTCTTCAAAAGAAAGAGCAATTTCAACAGCTTTATTATCTTGATCTCTTCCACAAATAATCTGCAAACCAATGGGTAAAGTTTTTTCAGAATCATAATTATTACAAAAACTTTGAATTGGGTATGTTATTGCGCAGGCTCCAAAAATATTTACTGGTTGAGTATTTGCAGAAGCTAAAAGACTTCTTTCATGCATTTCTTCTGTACTTTGTGTATCATTAATACTTAATGCTTGCATAATTGTAGTAGGAGAAATTAGTGCGTCAAATTTTAAAAAATAATGTTTAGTGATTTTTTCTAATTCTAATACTCTATTCTTGGCTATTATGTAATCTACGGATGAAACATCTAAACCTAATTTAGCTCTGTGCCCTGTTACAGAATCCATTTTATCCACATTTTTCAAAAAACGCTCTTTTCCAAAGGCACTAATAATTTCTGAACCAACAATTTTAGGAAATAGAACTGCTTTCTCATTTGCTTCAGGAATTGTAACATTTTCAACTGTTGCTCCAAGATCTTGTAACTTAGAACAAAAATTTTCATAAGCTTCTAAAACTTCGGGATCTAAATTCATAGTAAATGGTTTTTGTAATTTTCCTAAACGCATTCCTTCTATTTTCATAGGAACAAACAATTGATTTACATTATTATTATATGTATCAAAAATTAATTTAATGTCTTTTACTGACCTACCAATGGGGCCTGGTGTATCCAAAGTTGGAGATAAAGGAAAGATACCATCTGTTGGCCATTTATTTTTAGTTGTTTTTAAACCTACAATTCCATTAAGTGATGCAGGTATTCTGACTGATCCTCCCGTATCAGTGCCAATTGCAAATGCTGCCAAACCTGAAGCTACTGCCACAGCAGAACCACTACTAGATCCTCCAGGTATTCTATGAATTTTATCATCCCATGGATTTCTTGGCGTTCCCTTACGTTCATTGACACCTGTTGCTCCAAGTGCAAACTCAACTGTATGAGTTTTTCCTAATATGACACAACCTAACGACTTTAATTTTTTAACTAATGATCCCTCAGGGCCTGTAATATCATCTGTTATTATGTTTGATCCGTTGGTTGTAGGCATTCCATTAACCGAGCAAATATCTTTGATTGCCACAGGAATTCCCATTAAAGGGCCTAAGTCAACTCCATTATCAAATAATTTATCTATTCCATCTGCCCAAACCATAGCTTTGGCTTCATCAAAATATATATAGCTATGCAGTTTCGAGTTAAATACCTTTATCCGTTCGCAATAAATAGAAGTCAGTTCTTTACATGTAATTGAACCTTTTCTGAGATTAACTCCTAATTGTTTAATACTGATTCCAGTAAGAGGATCACTGGGTAAATTATCTTTTAAATTATTCATTAAAAACTCCTTATTTTAATTTTTAAATTGATTTTTCATTGATCCAAAAATACCTTTCAACCTTGGAGATGTAGAGCAATCAGCCTCCAATGTCATTCTTGGTGACACTGGAACATGAATACCAGTATAACGAACAGCTTCAAATTTAGGATTGGACTGTAATTGGACTTTTCTATCCGATCTAAGTCTAAGTCTTGCTATACCTTTCTTAAAAGGAACTATTAAACTCGTTCCAGGCACAGCAACTACAAAGCTATCGTCTTGGACAGAGCATTTGTTATCAAGAGAAATTACTACTGAAATAACTTCAATAGGCTTAAAAGCGCCTTGAATATTTGGCATGCCAAACCACAACATTAATCCTATAATAGATATACCAGAAATAAAAAACATACTTTTAATAAAAAAACGCATTGATACCTTAAAATAAACATATTAAATCTAAATTATCCAATTTAAGCATTTAAACTAAAAAATTATATTTTGAAAAGTAATTATTAATTTAAGTATAACAAATATTCAAATTAGGACTGATAATGAGCGATGAGTTTGATAGAATAAAGAGACTGCCACCTTATGTATTTGCAGAAGTAAATAGATTAAAGGCAGAGTTAAGGGCTAAAGGTAAAGATATAATTGATTTTGGTATGGGGAATCCAGATATGGCAACCCCAAAACATATTAGAGAAAAATTAATTGAAACAGTTGAAAGGCCAGGAACGGGAAGGTACTCAACAAGTAGAGGAATACCTGGATTAAGAGCAGCACAAGTTAAATACTATAAACGAAGGTTTGATGTAGACTTAGATGCAGAAAATGAAGTTGTAGTTACATTAGGTTCAAAAGAAGGTCTTGCAAATCTAGCTCAGGCAATAACCTCTCCAGGCGATATCATTTTATCTCCAAATCCTTCATATCCTATTCATCCTTATGGTTTTATTATAGCAGGCGCTTCTCTACGTCATTTACCTGCAATGGATGATGGTATTTTTAACCCAGATTTATATTTAGAAAGGTTAGAGAGATCTATAAGAGATAGTGTTCCAGCTCCAGTTGCTTTAATAGTTTCTTTTCCATCTAATCCAACTGCACAAGTTGCATCGATAGATTTTTATAAAGAAGTAGTTAAAATTGCCATTAAATATGGAACGTATATATTATCTGATTTAGCCTATGCAGAAATTTACTATGATGGGAACCCTCCTCCTTCAATACTTCAGGTTCCAAGAGCGCGAGAAGTTGCTGTAGAATTTACTTCTATGTCTAAGACATATGCTATGGCGGGTTGGAGAATTGGGTT
>ENA-OSJC01001317-OSJC01001317.1-marine-metagenome-genome-assembly--contig:-NODE-1317-length-20642-cov-4.667250_pt1 | contig 20642 bp, 19 predicted proteins | sample MGYA00237885_ERZ534234 | MGnify/ENA primary metagenome ERZ534234 (study PRJEB26413, sample SAMN06343907) | marine metagenome | isolation source: coastal waters | place: Atlantic Ocean: West Antarctic... | reverse complement strand
AGCATCATTCGAATAGCATTGATTCTTTTGAACTTAATCTATTAAAGGATAGTGGTGTAATTATATTTCCTAAACATAAAAATTCTTATTCACTTTGCATGAATGCAAATATGATATGTAGTTGGGCCTCGACCATGATACTTGAAATGAAACCATTAAATTTTTATAGTTTCTTTCTAGATCCGGGTTTTAATAATTCTCAATTTTTTCACTTTCTTAAAAATTCAAAAAAAATAAGAATTCATAAATATGAAAAATTCAAAAATTTAGTATTAAATTCTATTTCAGCAAAAAAAAATTCTTTAATTGATAAAGAATTTTGTTATGACTACAAAAAAGTTGTAAAAGAAATAGTAAATTATTTAGACTAATTCGAAATTAGTTATAATGGGTCTAAGTTTTAACGGACACAACTACAAAATTTAATTTATATTTTTAACTTTTAAGTTATAAAATTTATAGACAGTTTCTATTATAGCTGAAAAAATAAATGTAGAAATCAAGCTATGCATGAAAAAAGGAATAGCTAATGTGTAGGATAAAATTAAACCATTAAATGTATATCCATATGAGCCTAAAGACCAAACTCCAAAATTTGTAATTAAGTAAAATAAAAAAGCACCAAATAATGCGCCAAAAATTCTATATAACCTATTTTTTAAAAAACGCTGAGAAACTAGTCCGATAAAAAATACACTTCCCCAAGTAAAAAGAATTACATGGTGGAAGCCAATAATAAAATCAGTTATTACAAAACTTATTATTAAAATTGGAAGATACCTTAATCCTAGTAATGCAGGAATGTAAAAGGTTAATGCTAATAAGGTTGTAAAATTTGGTGGATGTGGAATAAGCCTGCTAGAAGACAAAACTAAAAGTATTCCAAGTGAAGCTTTTAAATAATTCATTCCTTTACAATAATTAATAAATTTTTAATTACAAGTTTTATTAATTTAAATTAAATTTTTGTTCATAATGTTTTATGCAGTTTTTTTAAATAAATTATTTTTTATTTTATTGTTAATTTTGCTCCTTTTTTCAATTTTGGATAAAAGTATTTTTTTTTGCTTTTCAGAAAAAGTCACCCAGTTAAATATTTCATATTTATACCGATAACAACCCAAGCAAAAGTTGCTATCTTTATCTAATATGCAAACATTGATACAAGGCGATTTAATCATTTAAGTTTTTAATATTTAAACATTAGTAACTTTTTTTAAGCATAAAGTTTACAGATCTACCGGGCGCTTTGTACTCATACGCTTCAGAATATCTCGCATCTAAAATATTTTTAGCTGATATATTCAAATCATAAGTATCAAATAATTTATAATTTGTGACCAAATCTGCTACTAAATAATTTGAAAGTATAACATCTTGAAAATTATTGTTTGTATTTCCATAATCTCTTCTTTCGCCTACATATTTAAGCTTAAGTGTTTGAGATAGGTTTTTATTGAAAATTTTAGTTCCAATTAGATTTACTTGATGTCTGGGAACTCTAACGTTCATTTCGTCATTGCATGCTGCTGATCCTGGGCCTGCTGTTGAGTCTGGATTATCACATGTAGTACCATCGTAAGATTCTGTTCTGGTATAACCAAAACCAAAAGCATATTCATCACTTGGACTCCAATTAGTTTGTAACTCTAAACCATAACTTTCTGTTTTTGAATTACTATTATCTAAAACATATTCTCCACCTTCACCATCATAGGAATGCCTTCTTCCGCCACCTTGTGATGCCCATCCCTTAATGTCATTTTTATATTCTAAGAAAAAAGTAGTGGCACTTAAGCTAATATTATTTTCTGGAAAAAATTTGTCTATACCAAGGTCAATACTTTTGCCTGTCTCTGCTTTTAAATTTTCTTTAATGGTTAGACTATGTCCATGGTGGTAAGAATTTAAAGATGGAAATCTTACTGAAGTCCCTAAATTACCCCTCAATGTTGTGTTATTATCGAGTTTATGAGCTATCGTTGCTCTTCCTGTGTAATAATCTTCAGCAGTAGTATGATCGTCTCTTCTTAAACCAAAAGTAGTGTAAGTATTCTCTCCTGGTCTTAACTGTAGATCAAAATATTGAGAATAAATTGCTTCATCACTTTCCTTATATTTGTTTCCTGCGTAATAACTTTTTAATTCAGCTGCATCAAATTCATTATCAAGTCCAAATATAATTCTGTTATCTAAGTCAAAATTATATTCTGATATAAAATTAATTGCATCTCTATAACCATAATAATTTGTTTTTTTTAAATCATAACTAGTAGTATTTCTTAAAGAGTAGGTATTATTATAAGATATTGTATTTTTTAGATTTCCAATATCATAAATTAATCGCCCAGTATAACTAGTTGACTGATCATCCGTAACATCATTTGAATCAGTTCGCGTTTTGTTTACAGAATCATATTCTAAGAATGAGTCGTTATGATATAAATAACTTTCTACTCTTAAATTTTCGCTTAAATTGTAACCATAGTTCATTGTTAAACTATCACTTCTATAACCATCTTTTTCTGTATTATCTTGCATTGCAGACTCGCCATCAGTAGAGAAATTAGTGTAACCAATAAAGTAATCATAGTTATTTTCTTTTCCATCAAAGCTTAAATCAACTTTTTTGGTGTTAAACGAACCTGTAGATACATCCACATCTTTGTTATGTCCATTACGTCCTTTCTTTGAAAATAATTGAATTGTTCCTGCTAGCGCACCACTACCATATAAAGAGCTTTGGGCTCCCTTTAAAATCTCAACCCTATCAAAAGATCCAGACATTAAATTATTAAAATAATAATCATTAGATGGAGTAGATGGATCTGAAACTTTAACACCATCAATATATACGGTTGTATATCTTTTGGGCTGGCCTCTTAATTGAATCCCTGAAACAGTTCCGTATCCACCAGACTGATTTAGATTCATTCCATTTAAATTATTATCTAAAATATCACCGATAAAATACTCATTTGAATTTTCTATAGTTTTTCTATCAATAACTGTAACATCGCTACCTACAGTGCTCTTCGATTGAGGGGATTTACCAGCCGAAATAACAATTATTGGAATATCTTTAGAAAAAGACACACTTGAAACTAATATAAAATAAAAAAATAAAATTACTCTTAACAGCATACATCACACCCATTGTTAAAGTTTCAAAATACATGAAACTTATTAATTTAATGCCGATGCTATTATTCATAGTAGAATTAGACTTTTCCTGGCCATCATTCAACAAAGGGCTATACTGGGTGGCGCTCCGACTTTACGGTTCCAGGAAGAGCCAATGAATTTCGCATTGATTTCCCACCATGCATTTCAGTATAAATAATATTTATAAAGAAAATTTAATAATGTCAAATTAATTAAATAATTCTTAACTATTATTTTTAAAATATGGAATCAACTTAGTTGATTTAAAAGATACTGCAGTTCTGTAATATATGAGTATAATGTTTAAGATGTTAATTTTTGATACTGCAATTTACAGAGTTGGCCTAGCAACATTATTTTTCCTTGAGAAATTTAAAAAGTCAAAGCTAAATATAGCTATTATTGAATTTAACCAATAAAATTAAGCAAAAATACAATCAAACTGACTAGATAAATTAAATGATTGATATAATTAATTATAAAACTATTTTAAATTTATTAAAAACTTAAAAATACAAATGTTTACAAATCAAACAATATTAATTACGGGGGGAACAGGCTCTTTTGGTAAAAAATTTATTGAAAAATTATTATACAAATACAAACCAAAAAAAATTATTGTTTACAGCAGAGACGAACTAAAACAGTTTGAAATGCAAAAAATTTTTCCAGGTAATAAAAATACAGCTATAAGATATTTTATTGGCGACATCAGAGATTTACCAAGATTAAAACAAGCCTTGGATACCGTAGATATAGTGGTTCATGCAGCCGCTTTAAAGCATGTTCCAATTGCAGAATATAATCCATTTGAAGCAGTTAAGACCAACATTATTGGAAGTCAAAATGTTATAGATGCATCATTATCAGCTAATGTAAAAAAAGTGATTGCTTTAAGTACAGATAAAGCTGCAGCACCAATCAATCTTTACGGAGCAACAAAATTAGCATCAGATAAACTATTTATTGCAGCCAATAATTTTAAGGGAAGTAAAAATATTAAATTTTCAGTAGTGAGATATGGAAATGTTATGGGTAGCAGGGGCTCGGTGATTCCTTACTTCTTAAAATGTCAAAAAAAAAATTTTATACCAATAACAGATGAAAATATGACCAGGTTTAGTATTACCTTAAATGAAGGTGTGGACTTTGTTTTTAAATCTTTAAAAAACATGCAAGGAGGTGAGCTTTTTATTCCAAAAATTTCATCATTTAAAATCTTAGATTTAGCAAAAGCAATTGCACCAAATATTAAACCAAAAATAATAGGACTTCGTCCAGGCGAAAAATTACATGAAGAAATGATAACAGAGTCGGACTCTTACAATACAATAGAGTTTAAAGATTATTATATAATTATATCAGACTCTCAATATACCAATTTAAATAAAAAATATTTCATGAAAAAAAATAAAAACATGGCAAAGCCTTGTAAAATTGGTTTTAGTTATAATAGTAAAAATAATAAAAATTTTTTATCAATCAAGGAACTTAAAGTGCTTATTAAAAAAAATGTTTCTGATGAATAAAAAATATATATGATAACCTACGGTAAACATTTTATCGATAAAGCAGATAAAAAAGCCGTTCTTTCAACACTTGCTAGTGGTTGGTTGACACAAGGTCCAAAAGTAATTCAATTTGAGTCTGAAATTAAAAAAAAATTTGGTTCTAAATACTGCTCTGTAGTGTCAAATGGAACAGCAGCATTACATTTAATAGCTATTGCTCTTGGTTGGGGTAAAAATGATACAATCCTGTGTTCTCCAATTAGTTTTATATCAGGAGCAAATTCAGCACTTTATGTTGGGGCAATCCCTGATTTTGTTGATATAGATAAAAAAACATACAATATAGATATACTTAAACTTGAAAAAAAAATTATATCGTATCTAAAAAAACAAAAAAAAATCAAAGCAATTGTTGTTACAGATTTTGCAGGCAATCCAGCTAATTGGAGCAGTTTAAGAAAGATATCAAAAAAATATAAAATTAAGATAATAAATGATAATTGTCATGCTTTAGGCGCAGGTTATAAAAAAGATACAAAATATGCAATAAAATATGCTGATGTAGTTATACATAGTTATCATCCGGTGAAAAATATAACCTCTGGTGAAGGAGGAGCAATTTTAACAAATGATAAAAAACTTTATAGTAAAGTTAATAGGTTAAGATCACACGGAATTAAAAGAAGCAATGTTTCGTGGTTTTATGAAATGATTGAATTAGGATATAATTATAGATTAACAGATATTCAGTCTGCATTAGGAGTTAGTCAGCTTAAAAAACTCGATAAGTTTGTTAAAAAAAGAAATCAAATTGCCAAAATATATTCTCAAAATTTTAATAGCGATATATTCAAAAAACCAGAAATAAATAAAGATAATTTACATTCATTTCATTTATATCCATTATTAATAAAATTTAATAAACTCAAAATAACAAAATCTTTATTTTTAAAGAAATTGCTTGCAGTAGGGATAAGATTGCAGGTTCATTATATACCAACATATCTACACCCATTTTATAAAAAAAAATTTAAATTCAAAAAGAATGATTTTCCAATCTCAGAAAATTTTTATAAGGAGGAAGTGTCTCTGCCCATATATTATAGTTTAAGAAAATATGAAGCTTATAAAGTAATAAATAGTATTGAAAAAATTTGTAAAAAGAATTTAAAATGAATATAGCAATTATACCAGCAAGGTCTGGCAGCAAGAGAATATTAAATAAAAATACAAAACTTTTTTTTGGTTTCCCAATTATTTATTGGTCGTTAAAAGTAGCAAAGGAATCTAGAATCTTTGATAAAATTATAGTTTCTACGGATAGTAAAAGAATAGCTAAAATTGCAAAAAAATATGGAGCAGAAACACCTTTTTTAAGACCAAAGAAATTTTCAAACGATAAAATTGGAATTGATGAAGTAATAAAACACACAATAAAAAAATTAAAAATAAAAGAACGTAATTATGTTTGCTGTATTAGTGCAACTGCTCCGTTTATAAGATCGGCAGACCTGATTATGGGTTTTAATAAAATCAAAAAAAAAAATCCTGACTATGTATTCTCAGCGACAAAATATGATTATCCAATTCAGCGAGCATTCTCTTTAAAAAAGAACAAACTTAAAATGATTTTTCCTAAATTTTATAAATATAATAGTCAAGATTTAGAAGAAACCTATCATGATGCGGGGCAATTTTATTGGGGTAAGGTTAATGCCTGGGTTAAAAAAAAAAAGATTTTTTCAAAAAAATCATTAATTATTAATATCAAAAGTCATTTGGCTCAAGATATTGACACAATTGACGATTGGAAAAAAGCAGAATTAAAGTATAAATTGATCAACCAAAGTGAAAAATAATAATATCTTAATAATTGCTGCGCACCCAGATGACGAAGTGTTAGGTTGCGGTGGAACTGTAGCAAAAATGTCTAAAAATGGTGATAATGTTGATGTCTTAATTATTTCAGATGGTGTCAGCTCAAGAAACCTTAAAAATAAGGTATTAAAAGAAAATCTTATTCTGCGAAGACAAGCCTGCGTATTATCGTGTGATTTACTTGGTATCAACAAACCTGAATTTGAAAATTTTCCTGACAATCAGCTTGATAAAATTCCATTATTAAAGATAACGCAAGTTATTGAAAAAAAAATAAAAAAGATTAAACCAAATATTATTTTTACACATCATTGGGGCGATCTAAATGTTGATCACCAAAAGATTAGTAAGGCAGTTATTACGGCATGTAGACCGCAAAAAGGAAATAATGTGAAAACTTTATTATTTTTTGAAATCCCATCAAGTACAGAATGGCAAATTTCTTCAAAGAAAAATTTATTTTCGCCTAATTGGTTTTTTGACATAAGCTCTACAATCAATCTTAAAATTAAGGCATTAAAATTTTATAAATCTGAATTAAAAAAATCTCCACACCCAAGATCATTAACTGGAATTAAAACACTAGCTAAATGGAGAGGTGCAGTAGTAGGTTCTAAGGCGGCTGAAGCTTTTGAGTTGGGCAGAAAATATGAATGAAAACAATATAAGTAAAAAAATATATTCAAAGAAAAATTTTATAACAAAAACAGAAGTTAATTCTATCTTGTTGGAGATTCATAATTTGATGTTAGCAAAAACAAATAATGAATTATTAAAAAAAACTAATTTATCTGAAATGAATGCATGTTATAAAGTTATTAAAAAAAAAAAAATCTGGACTGAAATCTATAATAAATTTGATAAGCTAAAAACTATAAAGTCAATTTTAATACCTAAAATCTTAAAAACTGCAAAGAAAATATTTAAAAAAAATAAAATTAGAATTCTTACAAAAGGGTTGAGAGTTATAGAAAAATCTTCATTGAGAACTTATCCAGTCCACCAGGAATATCCAGGCATGAAGTCAAAATCATTTTTAGTATTTTGGATTTCTTTGCATGAAGTTAAAAAATTCCATGGTGGATTATTAGTTCCAAAAAAAGTAATAAATAAACCGCTAACACATGTACTAAATAATAAAAAATATAATATTTTAAAAAATCAAAAACTTTGGAAAAAACAAACTTTTGAAAAAACATTTTCTAGAGGTGAACTTTTAACAATTGGAAAATATGTACAGCATGGTACGGCTCCTAAAAAATTTGGAAGCCCGAGGTGGTCATGCATAATTAGAGTTGGGTTATAGTTTTTATTAATATAATGAGTAAAAAGTTAAAATTTGTACTTTTGACAAGTTTTTCATCAAAACTTGGTTATGGGCACTTTAATAGATGTAAAATACTTGCAGAAGAACTTATCAAGAAAGGGCATAAAGCCTTATTGATTGTTAATACATTCGATATAAAATTTAAAAGCACAAAACATTGGATTAAAAATGATGATATGGAAGAGAATTATCCAAAAGCAGATGTTTGCATTGTTGATAAATATTATTATGGAGATAGATATTACAAAAATTTACGTAAATTTTACGAAAAAATTGTAATTTTTGATGATTGTAAATTTAAAGTACCCAATAATGTTTTTGGTGTAATTAATCCAAATCTTTATGCACACAAATCACAATATCCTATCAACCTAAAAATTTGGTCTGGGAAAAAATATATTATTCTAAGAAATGAATTTTTAAAAAAAAGAAAACTAAAAAAGAGAAATAATATTTTTTTATGTGTGGGTGGTAGCGACCCTACAAATCAAATAGATAGATTAATTATAGTTCTATTAAAAAACTCAATATTAAATATTAATGTTATATATGGGCCAGGCCATAAAAATATAAGAAATATTAAAAAATGGGACAATAATAAAAGAATAATAGCTCATCACAATCCTAAGGATATTAGTAAATTAATGTTACAAGCTAAATATGCAATTTCTTCAGCAGGCAGCATGCTGTATGAATTAAAATCACAAAATATACCAACTATTTGTTTAGCTTTAGCCAACAACCAAAAAATATTAGGTCAAGAGATGGATAAATTTACCTCAATAAATTATTTAGGTTTTTATAAGGATGTAACAAACATTAAATTAATTAAAGCAATACAACGTGAGGAAAAAAAAAATATAACCACTCATCATCCAGTAAAAAATGATTTATTTTTATATGGATCAAAGATGCTAGCAGTAGATCTTTGCAATTATTTTCTATTAATAAATAATAAAAAAAATACTCCATACACGGTATCGGACATCAAAAATGAATACAATTATTCCGCAAATGAAAATGAAGATTTTAAAAGATTAAGATGGGGATCTGAAAAATCTATGAATAACAGATACAATTTTTTAATTGATAAGGTTATATCGAAAAATGTAAAAGATTGGCTAGATATTGGTTCTGGAACTGGAAACTTACAGTTCATAGTTAAAAAAAAATTCCCAGAAATTAACTCAATTGGTTTGGAACTTTCTGAAAAACTTTTTAATATTGCTAAAAAAAGAAATACAAAATTAAAAATAAAATTTTTCAATATAGATTTTTTAAAATATAATAAACAAAATTTTGATTTAATTACATGTATAGGTGTTATGTCAAAATCAAACATAACACTTCATAATATATTCAGCAAATCTATTAAATTACTTAAAAAAGATGGATTATTAATAATAGATTTTAAAAATAAAAGTTGGGAAAAATTTAATTCAACCAATTTTTTTCCAGAAACTAAACACATTTGGTATGAAAAAAATATTATTTTAAATGAGATAAAGAAATTTAAAAAATTAGATATTGTAGAATTTATTGGTTATAAACCAAACACCAATCAAAAAGTTTTAACAAGTCAATCACACACAAATTATTTAATAGTAAAAAAGAAATATTAAGGTTAAAAATGTTTTTTATATGATGAAATGCTCAATAATTGATTGTGAGGTCCGTGTAGTTCACAAAGCAGGTAGAAATCAAAATTATTTAAAGAATTCCAATGAAGGGCCTATTAGAGATATTTATCAAGATAGATCAATTAAAAAAGCAACTAAACTCTGGAATGTTGAGTCTTTAATTAAATCCATGAATAGAAATAAAATTCGATATGCTGTTATAAGTGGATTGGCATGGGTAAATAGAAAAGCGTTAAAAGAAAATAATGAATATGTCAAATATTGTCTAGATAAATATGAAAATAGACTTTTAGGTTTTTACAATGTTCCCACTCATAATATTAAAAAAGCAGTTTCAGATATTATTAATTTAGACAAAAAAAAATATCTTGGTGTTGAAATAATTCCTAAATGGCAAAATATTAATATTAATGATAAAAAATTAACACCTATTATTAATATAATTAAAAAAAGAAAAATGTTTTTAAAAATTTACACAGCTCATCCAACACAAACACTTGATGGAGATTCTCCATTTAGAACTTTATCCTTTTTAAAAAAAAATAAAAATTTAAAAGTGATAATTCCTCATCTAGGCGGTTTATTAACAATTTATGCATTAATGCCCAAAATAAAAAAAATTATTAAAAATGTATATTTTATTACATCCGTGAGTAAAACAATGGATATGGTAAAATTTTCTAGTGAAATTAATTCAAAGAATTTATTATTTGGAACTGATTATCCCTTCAATCATTGTTTTAATCAAAGCTTTCCACTAAAAAAAATTAATAAACTAAAAATTTCAATAGATACAAGAAAAAAAATCTTTAGTGAAAATGCATTTAAAATATTTAATTTTAAAAAATGATGAATAAAAAAATTTTTGAAGATCTTTTTTTTAAATTAATTGATAATAAAAAAAATAAATATCATCCTCTTGTTTGGATTAATGGAAAACCAAAAATAGGTAAAAACACTTATATTGGTGGTTTTTCAGAAATAAACTCAAAGGGTTCAAAAATTTCTATAGGCAGTTACTGTGATATTGCATCATTTGTATCTATTAATGTAGCTGATAGTCATAAAAAATGTATTGGTGTAGAAAAACATATAAGTAAAAAACCTATAATTCTAGGAAATAAAGTTTTTGTAGGCTCGCATTCAGTAATTTTAGGAGGTGTTACAATAGGCAATAATTCAGTAGTTGGTGCTGGTACTATTCTTCAAAACTGTAAAATACCACCATACTCGTTAGTAGTTGGGAATCCCCCTGTTATTAAAAAAAACTACTATAAAAAAAATTTTAAAAAATGATACCACATAATCGTCCAACAATCGGATCTAAAGAAATTTTAGCTATTTCAAAAGTTGTTAATAGTAAAAAAATATCTCAGGGTAGAGAAGTTGAAGAGTTCCAAAAAGAATTTGCTAGATATTTGCATTTGCCTGAAAAAAATGTTGTAGCAGTAAATAATGGAACATCGGCATTATACTTGGCCTTGTGGGTGCTTAATGCTAAAAATAAAAAAGTAATATATCCAAGCTACTCATGTTCTTCATTAAGAAATGCCACTTCTTTGATTAATGGATTAGAAGATTTGAGAGATATAGAAGAAGGAACACCTAATATGAAGAGCTATAATTATGATAAAAATAGCACCGTAATAATCCCTCATATTTATGGTTTTCCATCTCATATTAAAAAACAAAATTCTGTTAATTTTATAGAAGATTCTTGTCAGGCTCTAGGTGCTAAATATAATAGAAAACCTATATTAATGGGTGATATTAGTATCTTTTCTTTTTATGCAACTAAAATGATGACTACAGCTGGGCAAGGAGGAATGCTTGCATCTAAAAATACAGCATTGATAAGAGAAGTTAAAGACTATTTGGCTTTTGATCTTAGGAAAGATTCAAAAATAAGATTTAACTTTCAAATGACAGATATCCAGGCTGCTATGGGTCGTATTCAACTTCAAAGAATAGACGAATTTGTTCAAAAGCGTGATGAAATTTTCAAATTTTATAGTAATTTAAGAATACCACTACTGGACGTTAAGTATTCAAAAAAAACATTTAAACCCGTCAGGTATAGGGCAATTTTACTAAACAAAAACCCCAAACAACTGATAAGTAAATTTAAAAAACTTGGAATAGAAACAATAAACCCATTAGAAACTTGGGAGCTTTTAAGTAAAAATAAAAAACTTAAAAACTCTATTCAGTTAACCAAAAATACAATTTCTTTACCTTGCTACCCATCTTTAAAGAAAAATGATTTAATTAAAATAGAACAAGCAATTGATAAGCTTCAATTGTATATTTAAAAAAATGAAAATTATATCAGGTCATCAACCAGTTTATTTGCCATGGTTAGGGCTTTTTCATAAATTAAATTTATGTGATAAATTTGTTTATATGGATACTGTTCAATATTTAGACGGGGACTGGAATAATAGAAATAAAATAAAAACGCCCAATAGAGAGTTTTTGTTAACCGTTCCTATAAGTAAAAAAGAGTCAAAACAAAAAAATATTAATGAAATAAAAATTTCCAATAATAGAGAAAATGAGAAAGAATTTTGGCAAAGAAAACACTGGGAAACTATAAAGATAAATTATAAGAAAGCTCCTTTTTTTCACCATTATGCAGAAGACATAGAAAAAATGTATCTAAATACAGAATGGAAAAATTTAGTTGATTTGTGTTGGTATCAATTCAACTATTTTAAAAGCTGTTTGGACATTAATGAGTGCGAAGTTGTAAGGATGTCAGAAGTTGATTTTCTAGGAAAAAAAGATGAATTAATATTAAATCAATGTAAAAAATTGAATGGATCTGCGGTTGTTTTTGGAGAACAAGGAATAAATTACGTAAATATTGAAAAATTTAACAAAGAAAAAATATATATATATTTTCAAAAATATAATCATCCCACATACAAACAAAGGTTTAATAGTTTCGTGTCACATATGAGTGTACTAGATCTTCTTTTTAATTGTGGGCCAGAAAGTAAAAAAATACTTATGTCTAATAATATAACCAAAGAAGAACTTAATAAGTCAAAAAGTTGGTATAACGAATTTTAAATTATGAATTTTTTAAAAAAAAAACCTTATTTAATTGCTGAAATTGGAGTTAATCATAATGGTAAATTATCTTTAGCAATTCAAACTATTAAAGCAGCAGCAAAAGCAGGTGCAGATGCCGTTAAATTCCAAATGTTTAATGCAGATGAATTTATGTCAAAAAAAAAGCTGCTGTTTAAATATAAGACTAAAAAAGGAAATAAATCTGAAAATATGTACGACATGTTTAAAAGATTAGAATTTTCAGAAAAATGGTTATCAAAAATTATTCAAGTTTGTAAAAAAAACAATGTAGACTTTCTTAGCTCAGTAGCTGATAAATCATCTGCATACTTAATGAAAAAATTAAAGGTAAAAGCTATAAAATTAAGCTCAGAAGATTTAATAAATTATCCATTATTAGAATATGTTGCAACACTTGGAAGAAATGTAATTTTATCTACAGGAATGGCAAATTCTGAGGAGATTACTAGAGGGTTATCCTTTTTTAAAAAAACAAAAATAAAAGTTATTATCTTACATTGTGTATCAATGTATCCAACGTCCATTAAAGATGCCAACTTATTGAGAATGGTTTCATTAAAAAAAAAATACAATGTTAGTGTAGGTTATTCTGATCACACTTTAGGTAATGAGGCAAGTATCGTAGCAACGATATTAGGAGCAGAAATTATTGAAAAACATTTTACATTAAATAAAAATCTTGTTGGACCAGATCATCTTATGTCGTCTGATCCAAAAGAATTTAAAGAATTAGCAGATAATATAAAAAGAATTCATTTGATTTTAGGAAGTTCAGATATTAAACCAAAAAAAGCTGAACAAAACTTTAAGAAAATATATAGAAGAAGCATCACTTCTATATCTCAAATAGCTAAAGGTGAAAAATTTTCATTAAAAAACATTGCTCTAATGCGACCCGCAACGGGGCTGCACCCAAAATATTATAAAAAAATCATAGGAAAAAAATCAAGTCGAAGATTATTAAAGGACAAAAAAATTCAATTAAAAGATATTAAAAATTAATATCTGTTCCTCGAGCATACTTATCTACGCTTATCTGTTCATTGAAATCTGACATTTGAGACAACTTAATGTTAATTTTTTGACCATTCTTATTCAATATATTTCTCTTTAACCTTGATAGATAAAGTCTTTTTAAGCCAGAAAACTCATACTTATCACCTTCTTCCATGTTAAATCCAAAACTTTTCCAGACAGTGTTTTTTTCTATTTTTGATGTTTTTGTAATTAAAAATTTTAATTTTGTCTTTTTTTTAAACTCACTAATATTTTTTTCTTTATAGTGCTTCATCCAACTGATCAAATCATGGCTAAAATCATACTCAATTATAGATTCATTATTATATTTGTTACTTCTTTCAATATAAATACAATTTATAAATTCTTTAATGCTGTCTATTTCAGAAACATGATCAGGAATTTTTTTACACAGAATTTTTAAATTTGAAAAAATCCATTTTAACATAGCATCAAAGTGGTCAATCCATAGTTTTTGAGAATACCTTAGTAAATCTCCACCTTTTCTTCCATTTAAATAGTCTTTTTTATTTAATTTTACATAATTGAAAACATCGATCTCATTTTCAAAATTTTCTTCATATAAACTGTCAACATATTCATTAAACGACTCTTGTATTTCTTTTGGAGCTTTATCAAGGTTTTGAATCATTGACATTGTTAATTTACTTCTTTGAATTTTTTTATTATCTAGGTAATAAAATATTTCACTTACTGGCTCTTCTCTTAAAAGAGCATCCATCATCACCACATATTTTCTTGCAACCATAACATCATTTTCAGGCATAGTTTCAGTTGAAAATACGTTGCACTCAGTTTCGCAAATTAGCTCATTATCAACATAGCCTACTAAATTTTGATTTTGTCTATATCTTTTCTTTATTCCATATTTGCCAGATTTATATTCTCTAAGCATATCAGTATTGCTTAATAATAATGTGGGATGAACTGTAAATCTAATTGGTGCTTTAGTATCCAATAAGGTATTTAAACCATTCATAAAACTACTCAAAGTTTCTTTTGGTAGCGGTAAAATTATATCAGGCTCAGAAATAGTTTCCATACTTTCAATATATTCTTGTAGGTTATGTAAGTTTGTTCTTTTGATGGTCTCCAAAACGTCATTATTAAGAGACTGAACGGCATTAGTGATTCTTAAAGCACCATCTAGTATTTTTGCAGTTTCAAGTATTCTTGGAAGTTGACTCTTACCCGTGCTGCAGTGAATATACATAGGCCATTTGTATTGATCTTTTAACATTGCTATATGATGAGCGATATCAATATCTTGTTTATACATTCCCCAGTTTGAATCTGCAATGTGTAAACCAACTGGTGGATTTATTCTTTCAGCAATATATGTTAATTCTTCTTTTACGTAGTCAAGTGAACGATAATGAATTTTATTATAATAAGACATTCCCTCATGACAAAAAGTACACTTGTAAGGACACCCACGATTGGTTTGTATTAAAGGTTGAAAAGTACCTGCTTTTAAAAACTCATCAAATAAACCATTAACATAAGGTGATTCAATTTCATCTAATTGTTTTATTCTAACAAGCTCTGGTCCTGATATAAACTTTTCTTCTTCATCAAGGAAAAAACAATTTCCTAATTCACTAATATGATTTCTTATTTTAGATTTATCTTTATCATCTTTTAAAAATTTAGACACTATCATTGAAAATGCAAGTTCACCTTCTCGCTCAACTAATAAGTCTGCGTGATTATACTTCTCAATAAATTTTTTTTTATCAATTGGCTGTTTATTAATTTCTGGACCTCCGTATATTATCAGAGTTTTGGGATTTTTTAATTTTGCGTAATTAGAAAGTTTACAGGATAAATTTGTGTTCCATAAATAATTACAAACACCCAAAATATCAATATTAGTTTCATCTATATATTTAATTATATCATCACTTAGTTTTAAAATTTTAATATTTGCTTGTGGAAAATTTTTTAAAACATGGCTACCAATTAAACCAACAGCGAGAGGAATTATATTGTTTGAAATTCCCTTAGAGGAGTAACAGGGGTCAATTAAAAGAATATTTAATGGTGTGTTTGTGGACATACGATTATCTTATATCTTAATCGTATTTAATTCAATTATAATTAGATTATTTCTAAATTATAAATTAAACATTCAAAAATGATTAAACTTAAATTTAGCAAAGTAAAGTGTCCAATTTGCGATTCAAATAAATTTAAAAGATTTAATATTAAAAGTAGGCATTCAAGTTGCCCGACTAAAATAGGGATCTTTAATCTCAAGTGTTTTGATGTAATTTGTAAAGAGTGTTCATTTGTTTACTCAAATCCAGAACCAACCTCATCAAGTTTAAAGAAATTTTATAGTAATAAGTTTTTAAATAAATCTTTAGATCCTGATTATGATGTAAAAAAACAACTAAATTTTTTCAAGAGAATTGCTAAAAAAAAACAATCAATTCTTGAGATAGGCTCTTCAAATGATTATTTAATAAAGGTATTAAAAAAAAATGGATATAATGCACATGGTTCCGATCTTTTAACCAAAACAACAATTAAAAATAACAAATATGATTTTATTTTGCTCAATCACACTTTAGAGCATATTCCAAATCCAAAAAACTATCTTAAAAAAATAAAAAATAAAATAAAAGATCAAGGTAGACTTATAATTGAAGTACCTGATCTTAATCAGTATGAAAGTGATGATACATTACTCACAGCAGAACACATTCATCATTTTACGGATGATACATTAAAAAATTTACTAGTTAATTCTGGGTATAAGTTTATTGGCAAAAATAAAGAACATAATTCTAGAAAATATTCAGTCAGAATGATTTTTCAAAAAACAAATATAAAAAAAACTAGTATTAAATTAAATCAAAAATTAGTCCAAAGAACTCAAAAAATTTTTGCTAAAGCATTAATATTAAATGAAAAACGAATGAATAATTTCAAAAATTTATCCAATAAAATTAACAAATTAAAAAAATATGATATTTATTTCTGGGGTTGCAATTCTATCTTTGTAAATATTTACTATTTTTTAAATAAATATTCAAAAAAAAATCTTAAACTAGTTGATGAAAATTTTAAAAATATTAAATATCTAAAAATTGATAAAAAAAATAAAATTTTAATTCAAAATCCCAAAAATAATTTGATTAAAAAATCTCATTTAGTCAAATTTATAATTTGTGCGATATCCTGGAAAGAAAGTATTAAAAAGAAAATTGTTAAAAATGGTATATCAAAGAAAAATATATTAATTCCTAAAATTTAAATTTCCTTAACTTATCTAAATTTAAATCTTGGCTAATTCTAACCTTTGGTATTGTAGGTTTGTAATTTTCTGGATTATATATCGAGTTGTCTAAGAAATTGTATCTAATTTGAATTGAAATTCTTACTCTGTTTGTGGAAATATTTTTGGAACTTTTATGAGGCACAGAATGTTTAAATGAAATAAACTCACCAAAATTAACAATAGGTTTGTGGGTAGGGAGTTTAAGCCAACTTCCAGATTTAACACGAATGTAAGGCCGTTTAGTAAAAACTTTGTGATTAAGTATTCCTAAATTACTAGTATTACCTTTTACCACTAATCTTCCTAATTTGGAGTTCATTTCAACTAAAGGGAGCCAAATTGTTACAGAGTCTCTTGGAGCATCGTAAGCCATTATTTCTTGGTGCCAAGGATCGTTATGTACTGAATTTTTTTCTGGTAGATCCAATCTGAGTCTTGGATAGTCTGCAATTTGTATATTGGAATATCCGTAAATTTTTTTTATGTCATGTGTTAAAGTTTCATTTAAAGAATGAAGTGATGGTAAACACTGTGAGGCATCAAAAAAATTACCAAATAAAATTCTATCAATTTTAGCTAAACTAATCATCTTAGAATGTATATCTTTTTTGATTTTAGAGAGACCAATTTTTTTTTTGGGTTTTATTAAATAAAAATCCAAAAGAGTATCTAAGTCTATTAAAATTTTGTTTAGATGATTTATCTTTTTAAGTTTAGAAACTATAAATTCATTCATATCAGATGTATAAAATATAATTTAAATATAGTTTTCATTGATAAAAATCAATTAAAATATAACAAAATAATTTGTCATAAATTGAGTATAATTATTATGTTATATGAAATAAACAAAAATTATTAATCTAAAATAAAATGAAAAAAATATTAATTTTAAATAATAAAGATGATGTCTCAGAATACATAAAAAGTAGTTTTTTTTATGATAAAATAATTGCATTGAATTATCAGGTAGCAATTTATTGTTTTCAAAATAATAAAAAATTTATTTATATTAAAGATATATTTAAAAATAATAAAAGTAATTTGTCTAAATTATTAAAGGACTCTTTTTTAATTTCAAAAAAAATAGATAAAAAAATTACAAAAAGTAGCAAAATTTTTGCAAATAATAACTATTTTTCAAATTATCATAAATTTAGTAATGGATTGTTATTTATACAAATCTATTCAAATTATCTAAAATTTTTAATAAATGAATTTAAAGGATGTATTTTTTATTATTATGAATGTCCTACAAAAGATCACTTTAATTTTTTAGCTGAAGGTATTGAAGTTTATAAAAAAAAATATTTAAACAAATTTCAAAAGATTTCATTTAAAAAAAAATCTTTTAAAAATAATTATTATGAAACAAATGACGATCCAAGTATAGATGTTTTAAATTTCCTTTTTTTAGAGTTGTCTAATATTAATTTAAATAAAAAATCATGCTTTTTATTATATTTATTAGATAAAGAATATCAAAACAAAACAAAAATATTTGCTAAAAAAAATAATATTAATTTATTTTTTTATAAAGAAAGCTTTTTAAGAAAAAACTATATTACTAATATTAATATAAAAAAAATACTTAGTTCAAAAATCATCAAAAATGAGATTGAGGATTTATTCCTTAAAAAATATTTAAAACATATGATACCAAAAATAATTAATACTGTTTTTCATACAAAAAAAAATATTGAAAAAATAACAAAAAAAAACACTTTTTTATTATTTTTATCATCTCACAACACTCTTGTATCCAATACTATTAGAGAGACTTTTAATAAAAAATATATAAAAACATTAACCACATTACATGGTGGTACAGTAGGGCATTTTAAAAAAGGTTTTTTTTGGCCTGATTTGGCACACAATAATTTATCAAAAGTAGAACTTGCATTTTATCAGACTTATTCCAACACCCAAAAAAAAGTATTAATAAAAAAAAATTATTCTGCTAATATTAATCATGATAGTCGATATCTTACATTTGAATCTGAAAACTTTAATAAACTAATAAACAATATTCCCATAAAAAAAAAATCCTTTTTAAACATTGGTTATATTGCCCAATCTAACGATAATATTATATCTAATTTAAACGAAGGTATAAATGATCCTGTAAATTTATATAAATTTAGAAGTAATTTTTTAACCAAAATAATTAACAAAAAAAATTGTAATTTACTAGTTTCTCTTAATGAAAAAAACCTAAATTTTTTTGCGGATAAAGAATTAATAAAAAAAGCTAAAGATTTAAATAAGTTAGTAATGTATAAAATGAATGCTTTAAGTATTTTAAAAAAAACTAATATTGTAATATTGGAACAACCTAGCACCACTCTTATCGAGTCACTTTATTTGAAAGTGCCAATAATTATAGTGATTAATAACCCTCTTTGGGATTTTGAAAAAAAGCAAAAAAAATTATTAGACAAAAGAGTATTATTTGTAAAATCGTATAATGATATTTTTAAATTATTTAATAAAAATATCCCAATACCCACCAAAGAAAATATTTTTCTTAATCAATTTTATACTAAAGAAAAAAAAGAAAATTTCACGAATTTTTTGAATAAACTTGTTATTACTTAATATTAGATTTAATTTTTATAAATTCATTAATATAAAGCACCAACATAGGAACTAAAATTATTCTAGTTTGATATTGGTCGATCGAAACAAATATAATAAAAATTGTCAGATAAAAGCTAATTAAAATTAGAAGTTTATTTTGTAGTATAGTTTTTTTATAAAAAATTATCATTATGAATACAATAAGATAAAAGTTTATAAGGGCCGCATTTAGCGACCTAATATCCAATTTAAATAAGTCACTATTAAATGATGTTTGATTTGAAATATCTGGTGGTATTAAAAATTTAATATCCAAGATACATTTAGCTATATCTAGATTAAATAAAAGTAGTACAGATAAACACAAAAATACAGGCAAATAAGATTTTAGGTCAAATTTATTAATTAATCTTAATTTAAAAATATTTTTATTTTGAAATTTTAAATTATTAATTATTAACCAAAAAAAACTACAAATTAATCCGGTTTCACGATTTAGAACACACAAAAATATTGATAAAAGATAAAGGGGCATATTTTTATTCATTACAAAAAATAAGCTCATAGTAACAAATAGAATTTCAAAAATAGAAAATCTAATTTCACCTAATGGTCGAGTCAAATACAATAGAATCAAAAACATAAAAATTAAAAAAATAAAGAAAATACTATTTTCATTTCTTAAAGTATTATTTGTTTTTTCAATTTTATTTAATAAAATAAATACAGAAAATAGAATAATTGAAATGATAAAAGAAAATAAATAGCTATTAAGTTTTTCATTTTTGATTATTTGACTGCTTCTCTCAAATATTGATAGCCTAAATTTTTCAAAAACCCATCTCAAGGAATGTCTGTTAATGTTAAGTGTTTTAACCTCTAAACAAATATCATTATTTTTTTGTCGAAGTAGCATTCTTTCATTGAAATCAATCTTTAGATCCAAAATATAATTATTAAAGTTTTTATTTAGGTTGTTGGTGACTGGTTTATCAAAATTTAATGAAACTAATTGTTTAGAAATAGATAAAATTATTAAAAAAAAAATAATATATATAAAAAATGGTTTTTTTATAAGTTGTATAACCATCATCAATAAATAATCATTATTTCCTATT
>ENA-OSJC01001316-OSJC01001316.1-marine-metagenome-genome-assembly--contig:-NODE-1316-length-20647-cov-5.677637_pt1 | contig 20647 bp, 17 predicted proteins | sample MGYA00237885_ERZ534234 | MGnify/ENA primary metagenome ERZ534234 (study PRJEB26413, sample SAMN06343907) | marine metagenome | isolation source: coastal waters | place: Atlantic Ocean: West Antarctic... | reverse complement strand
GTGCCGTCTTTAGCTTTCAAGTTAATCGCCGTACAAGCGTTTGCTAACGGGGCACACATAAGTGACATCGCCACGATGCTGCTTAGTAGTTTTTTCATATGATGTCCAATAACGTGTTTTTAAGAGTTACTAATATACACATTAATGGATACATCCGAATCAATTTATTTTAACAATTGATTCCTTCGGTCAATAATCGAAGTGACTCCGTCATGCAGATGAGTGCTCTAAGCAGCCTGGTTAACCCGGTTTTGATCGGCGGCGAAGGGCCCGTCATAACAAGCGTTTGCGTCGCGTTTGCCAACCACCGTGGTGATGGTGAGATTCTCAAATTTCTCGAAGTCACACAACTCGTCGACGTCGCCCAGTGCGACTTCAAGGCCATTATGGCATTCCGCATGATCAGTGACTGCTATAAAGGCGAGAGCGCGGTTTATATGTGCGCCGCGCGTATTGCGTTCATCATCGAGATATCCCGAGAGTGACATGTCGCCTTTGCTGAAGGCATAGCGGTATGCATTGTCAGGTGTGCCACGCGTGCCGAAAGAGAAGGCATCATTGGAACGGACTGTGTGGAGACGTAGATCGCTAGAGTAGCCATTATTAAATGGATTACGATCAACACACGGAGGCGGCGCTGTAAGCGTCACTTTGGCATATTCAGAGGCCGAATATTGCTCAAAAGGCACCGCATTTCCACAGGCCGCAACGAGGCCGGCGGCTGCAGCGAGGACACTGCACCGAAACGGCATATTTGACATTGTTTTTACCTACTTGATTATTATAGGACGGTTGTCATAATATAAAACTCCTTTACAAAGCAAGCCAATCAGGGACCGTATTATGCTCGGGGACAACCGCAACGATATCAGGCTCAAAGCCGGCTGGGACGATTTTTGCGACCAGCTAAAAGGGGCCGGCGATTTGATATTTCGCGACAGCACGCCCACCCACGATATCGATCGAGCGAAAGGATTGCGGCTACTTGCGCGGAACGTGTCGCTGGCACTGCAGTTTCATCTGGACAACAACGACCCCGACTTCCCCGAGTTGATGCACTACTTCGACCCTATCCGCAAGCAGGGTGGCGACAATACGGATGCGCTCTACATGGGCGCGCCCATCAATGGGGACCACACCTATCGCATCAGCGGTATGCGCGGCGATGCACGCTATTTTGCCGTGACCGTTGTTGAAGATGGCGCTACGCCCTGGGGTGGTGCAGTGGTGGGCAGCCTGATAGACGGTGATATTGAAGTGGACGAGGATGGCCGCTTCGAAATTGTGCTCAGTGCCCGGGAGCACCCTGGCAATTGGATCCAGACCACGGCGGGAAGTTGGCGCGTCACCGTGCGGCAATTTTTCGCAGACTGGGAGAACGAGGCGCCGATGGTGGCCTGTATCGATCGCATCGGTGAGCTAAAACACAACCCAGTGCTCACTGTAGAGGAGATTACCCGGGGCCTGTCTGATTCCGCGGCTTGGGTACGCGAATCGACATTCTATTGGGCGAACATGCTGGACAAATGGAAAGTGCAGCCCAATCAATTTCTTTCTTACCGCCAGCTGGACGACAACGCCATCGATGCCACTCCGGGCGGGGAGCCGCTAATCTGCTATTGGCAGGTGCCGGAAGACGAAGTGTTGGTGGTGCGGGTGACGCCACCCACCGCAGATTACTGGGCCGTTGAGTTCGGTAACTGCTGGTGGGAAACCATGGATTACCGTTACCGGCTATGCAGCACTAATTGCCACCACGCAACGCTGGAAGACGATGGTGAGTTGTTGCTGGTCGTTGCGCATGAAGATCCGGGTGTACCGAATTGGCTGGACCCCTCCGGCCATATGGAAGGTTATATCACCGTACGCTGGATCGGTGCCGCGAACTATCCCACGCCCGAGTGCACTCAAATGAAGCGCCAAGCTTTGGCAGACTATTTGCCCAGTGCAGTGCACACCGTGAGCGCTGCGCAGCGCCGGGAGCAGCTTGCTGCGCGCCGCCGTGGTGTGATTAAGCGCTTCAGTTACTAACAGCTCGGAGCCTCGTACCAATGCCTAAAATTGTCGATCACCCCGCTCGACGCAGAGAAATTAGCGCGATTGCCGCGACTCTGATCGCCGAAGGTGGTATGGAAGTGGCGACAATCCGCGAGATTGCCCATCGCAGCGGTTATTCCAAAGGTGTCATCGAACATTATTTCAACGGCAAGGCGGAATTGATTTCTGGCGCACTGGACTGGGTTAATCAGGGTTACGCGAGCAGAGCCGCGCAAGCAACCTTCGGCCTTAGTGGACTGGCTGCGCTGCGCAAACGCATTGAAGCTATATTGCCACTGAACCGCGCGGTCACGAATGAATGGAAAGTGCGTCTGGTATTTTGGAGCACGGCAGCGATTGAGACAGAGCTGCGAACGCAACAGGCCGAGCGCTTTGAAAATGCGGTGGAGTTTTATGCCAGTGACATTCGGGTGGCTATTGAGCAAGGCGATATCGCAGCGGGATCCGCAGCCAAACCTTTGGCTCATCGGCTATTCGCTTCTACCATTGGGCTTTCTACAACAGCACTTTACAGCCCTTCACTTTCTAGCAAGCTCTATTTCCGAGATGAGATTGACCACTTGATACATCGACTCATACTGGGACTTTGAACACACTTACAACTCATTTAACAGAACGGGAGATGGCGCTATGAATTTGGGACTACAGAGGAAAATGCCATGACTACATCAAGCACCCCACAGTGGACCGCACCGCCCCACCCCGAATGGCTTAGCACTATGAATCGAGAGGGAAGCTATCTAAATCTCGAGGCGGTTGTGCCGTTAGATAACGTTTCCCTGCTAAATGAGGCATGCCAGGCAACCGGTTTGAACGATTTTGGAGACGATCTATGGCGCGAACCTTTTGGGGTATTAGTAAAGTCATTGCAAGAAGAAGCCCAGCTGACTCTCATGGGTCGCCTGATGGCCCGCAACGATATTATTTTATGGCTCAGCACGCGTCTTCAGGTCACCGAAACCCTTAAAAAGTACCCTGAAATATTACATGAAACCATCTCTGCGCCTATGGTGATTGTCGGTCTGCCGCGCTCCGGCACGTCGATTCTCTATGAACTACTGTCACAGGACCCAGAGGTCGGCGTGCCGATGATGTGGGAGGCATTGCAACCGTGCCCTCCACCCCAGCAAGAAACCTACAGTACCGACCCGCGAATTGGACACGCCCACAGGCTCTTCACACAGTGGAACCGGGTCGCCCCCGACTTTGCCAGCATGCACGAAATGCGTGGCGACATTCCCTCGGAATGCGGCCTGCTGATGGCGAGTACCTTTATCAGCGACCACATTGCGTCGCTCCATCAGACGCCCAGTTATAGCAGCTGGTGTATGCAGGCGGATTTTCAGCCCGTGTATGAGTATCATAAAAAAATACTGCAAATCCTGCAGTGGAAAAACCCACGCAAGCGCTGGCTGTTAAAAGCACCAGAACATCAGGTGCATCTGGATATACTGCTTCAGGTCTATCCCGATGCGCGCATTGTGCAAACGCACCGAGATCCCATTAAGTGTATGGCGTCTACCACTAGCCTCATGGGCACGCTGTACTCCATGCGCACAGACCAACCGTTCAATGCGGAATTGTTTGCCAATATTATTATGGGCGCCGCCACGGCTCAGCGGTTAGAGCATGTTATCGCGCAACGTGAACAGGGTATCGTGCCCGATGCCAATATCGCAGACTCTCGCTATCAGGATTTAATGGACGATCCATTGAAATGCATTTCCAATCTCTACGCGCACTTCAAGATGACACTGTCAGAGCAAGCCAAAAAACGCATGCAGGACTACCTACAAGGAAAACCTAAGGGCAAGTTTGGCCGGCATGCGTACGAGGTGGATGAACACAGAGCCCGCGACCGATCATTGTTTAAGCGCTACCAAGAGCGGTACAACGTCCCCGATGAGTTGTAACACCCGATGCCGCATCGATGCTTGCTGTCATAAGCCCGTCAGCGTATGACGCCGATGAACATTCAAACAGCGGCGGGCCTACTCAAGATACCCAACGACCTCGCTGAGGCCTGAAATAATCTTGAGCGCAGCAGGAAAGTCTTTGCCTGAGTTCATTTCACCCGGAAACGCCAGGGTCGTAATTCCAGCATCACAGGCCGATTTGACACCACTAGGACTATCTTCGATAGCAATCACATCGTTCACGGTGATACCCAGCGACTCCATCACTTTTTCGTAGATCTCAGGGTTGGGCTTTGGGTTCTCCACAAACGTTGAATTTGTGGTTTTTACTAATGATTGGATCAATAAGTCATTGTGCAAAGAGTCAGTAATTGCGTCGATATTGTCTTGGCTAGTGGTAGTTGCCCATGCGAGTTTCACGTCTCGTTTCAAGCAAAACTCTATCAACTCATCGGCCCCCTCTCTCAACTTGAGACCCCGTTCACGAATGAGCGCATTGAAAACACGGGTCTTGTCGAGATGAACATTGACTATTTGCTCACCGGTTAGTCGACTGCCGTTTTCCATTTGAATCATTTCCAGACGCAGAGGCCCGCCGCTGACTGACAGCGATGCGACATAATCTTCACGCTCCCAATGGTAGTCAATATCATTGAGCACCAGCGCAGTGTTGTACGCTTGATACTGATATTCGGAGGTTTCAACCAGGGTTCCAATACCACCAAAAATTATATGTGAGAACTTCATAAGTCATTTCCAAACAGATTAATCGTTTAAGAAGGGTGAGCGTTACGATGCGGCCGCTACAGTCGACGGGCTCTCCAAGCCAACATCGCTGCACAAAGGTTCTACACCATTTCCGTCTCTAGGGAAAGTGGCGCACATACTCTTGTACAGTGGAATAGCCGCACATAAATCTACCGCGCTAAGATCATTCAAATACCCGCAGCTCCCTATGCCGCCTCTCGGAAGAGGCGCAACGAGATTGCCACCACGTTTCTCTATAATTTTTGCATGTGACGCTTCCATAACATTTTGGTCCTCTAAAATATCATGCCAAAGGCTCAGACCAAAGTCGCTCATCAGTTTGAGAATCCGGAATAACTCATTTTCGGTTATCCAGCCCGCCTGATGACTCAGATAGGCGCCCAGTCCCATACCAATTGCGACCGCGTGGCCATGCAGAAGCCCTGCTTCTATCTCAAACCCGGGAGACCAGGTGTGCCCATACGCATGAGGCCTGCACTGATGAGTCTCATACAGATTATCATATTCAGCCTCAATATAAGACTTAAGGGCTCCCCCGAGTATCGCTTGCGACTGTGTTTGGATAGCATCATTGTCGTTGCAGTCCTTGGTACCAAAGCGCGTAGAAATTAACGCTGCATTCGCCGACTCTAACTGCTCAAATAATGTGAGGTTTTTAACCACTGCCATTTTGATAATCTCAGCGATGCCATGACGCAACCAGCCTTCACTCAAAGATTTAAAGAAAAATCTATCCGTAATTGACACGACAGGTGGATGATAAGCACCTAACAAATTTTTGTAGCCAAACCCATCGCAACACGTGCGCGGTGACGGACCAGCATCGATACCTGTGACAATCGAGGTCGACAACATCACATAGGGTGTATTTCGTCCATATAATGCCGAGGCTAGACCTCCCGTATCAGACAAAACACCGCCGCCTATAATCAAAATAGGTTCATTACGTGAAACGCCACAGCGTTTAAAATCACCCAACATACTTTCTACGGTGTCGATACCCTTATCAATCTCCATGGCCCGATACACTAATTTTTCGAGACTAATATTATGGTGTTCAAAATACGTGCTGATTTCGCGGCCATAGATTGTCTCGACATTTTCGTCGATCAAACAGACGCAGCGGCCCAAAGGTTTGTAGATATCTCGCAGTACGTTATTGCCACAATTTAGAGAGTCGTCGACGGTTCGGATCGTCGCGAACGTACTAAAGCTCATTACGGCTTCGCTGGTCAGATTATCAGAAGTACTAACCACTGAACCATCAGATTCTCTGTATCCTGATGTTGGGTAGATGGCGTGTGGGTTATCGATGACCAATCTTTCACGAAGATCTGAATAGTACGAAACAGTCTCAGCGTCACTAACAACCGATGTCAGATAGGTAATTAACTTGATGTCTTTGATATCGTCATCTTCAAGCACGCCATCAGCCAATGCTCTCCATTGTCCAATATCGAGAGCACCCTCTCCCGCAACATGATGAGCACTGTCGGTGCGCCGACTCTCCCCGCTTAAGGATTCAACTAATTGCGCAAAAAGCGTCAAGAAATGTCCAAGTGCCAAATTTAAGGAGCCACGCAACAACCGACTTGGCGCAATCCCCTCCACCGCGCCTAAGCTTGCAAATTGTTGCCCAAAATCCTTAGAAAAAACGGGCTGCTCAATCAACTCCGACAGAATGACTTTAAACGACTCGTGCTGAACAAGCCTGCCAAGTGTCGGCTGTAGATTTTCTTTACCGCTATATTTTATCGAATAACTCTGTGAGAAAGAATGTAGTCGAGAGAGTAGATCGCTCATGAAATGCTTCCAGTAGATTAAGTGGGTACGTAATAATTAAGAAAGATAGGGCACGAAGTTGCGACACATGTCAGCCACCGTCGATTGCCAACTGCACACTTTCTGCAAAATAGTTTTCCAGTGATATCCCGTGCGCCTCGCACATTTTGACAATCACGCTTCGAGGAGAAAAAGAACAATATAAGCCGGCTTCCAAAAACCAAGGAACTCCGCTTGGGTCAACCCTGAAATCAAATAGACCATAGTGGCGACACCCAAGCGCTGCATAACATTTCAAGGCCGCACTGTGTACGGTCTGGGTTACGGGGTCTTCTTGATCAACAATCCAGGTTAGATCAAGCGCGGCTGCCGGCAACTCCAATAGCTCGTCGTGGTCACGCACCAGCTTGTCACTGTGCAAGCGGATCGGGCGCTTATTCGCGTCAACGGCATATTCCTCCAGTGGTAGGCACACAAGCCCCTCATCCCTTTGGACAATTCCGCAGCGCACTTCTCGCCCTAACTCTATGTATTTTTCGATCAGCACCTGCTCATGATAAAAGTGCGCATCAGCAATTGCACTGCCAAGTTGAGCGGGGTCTGTCACTAAGCTCACCCCATGAGAGTTGTCAGAACCTACAGGTTTGACTACCACAGGATAAGAGACCGTTGACCTATGCCCTGATAAGCACAGCGCCTTTGTAATAACTTCCCCCTCTGGCACCCTCACGCCGCTGGCCGACACGATATTGCGCGCCAGTACTTTGTCTGCCGATAAGTCCATCTGAAGTGGATTATTGCCGATGAACGGTATGTCTAGAATTCTAAATATGGCGCGGCACTCCGTCATCCCGCGCAAACAAAATAGTTGTGGCAAGCCGCAGTCGACATCCATAGACGCAATAATCGCTAACGCCTCTACCGTTTCATATTTCTGTGCGGTCTGCCTGTCGTGCAAAGAGAGAGATTCAGGAAAGCACCAAGCGCCGTCAGGGGATATATGAGCATAGGAAAACCGATACAACGCAATTCCAGACAGGGCGTTAGCGCAGCCTACTGCATACATTTGTGACAGCTCGCAATGAAATGCGTCCGTTGGAGAACCTACCAGCTGTAATATATGCCTTGGGTGCATGTTTAATCACCACCCTCTTGTACTAGTTTACCAATATTGAAGTCAATCCGGAGCCAGCCACGCTGTTCGTGAAGATCCTTCACTAGCAGTGAAGGAATATGCCAGTGATGGAGCATCAAAAAAGGAAACGGATCACGCCAATTGAACACGGAGTCTTTACCCGTCAAGATTGTTTTGACGACGGCTAGCGCATCTCGTGGTGAGCGAAGCTGTTTAGCAAACCTCCACAATTCATGAAAAAGCCAATACGTCGGCCGGCAGTTTTCTAATGGCTTAAGTGGATAAAAATCAGCCGTGCTACTGAGATTCGCCATAGCAAGTTCCGGCCGGTTACTAAACAGCGTTATGGCAGAATGGGCCCGCGGATTACACTCTATGGCATAAAATTTTCCATCATCACTCGCGCGTATAAAATCAAAGGAGGCTTGACCGGTAAATTCCATTGCTGACACAAAGTGAGTGACCCACTCTTCAATGTCTACTTCCTCTACGTGCGAATAGTTAATCTGGAACGCCGACGACTCGCAGCAGCAGTACACCGTCAAAACACCGTTAATAACCGTCCCGTGCGTACAGTATTCATCCCCTTCTATAAACTCCTGCAAGATCCAAGGGTTGTCAGTCGATATGGGTAATGATTGAGCAAAAGAGGCGGTTTTTTCGGAAGTCTCAAGAGGCAATCGGGTGAGATCAAGCCGGCGTATTGCGTCATACGCAATGCTCTTCAAAATAAACGGCCGCGACGCGTTAGTAAAGTCGAAATCTACCACCTGCTGAGGGTCAGTGATGAGTAGCGTTTTGGGTACGCGAAGTCCTAACTGCTCTGCTTTCTTGGCAAATTTGTATTTGTCGTCGAGATCGACAATGTTGTTCGGGTCGACATGTACAACGCGGCAGAATGGCGCCAGGGATGGAATAGCGTAAGAGTCGTAGAAACTGGCCAGAGGACTGCACACAGGAACGTATTCATCGACGCTTTCTTGCTGAATGATGCTTAACAGAGCCTGAGTGTAACTAGGATCTTGGGGGCCGGGTATCGTATAGAATTTACTCACAGCAAGTGAAAAGCGGTGCCCGGTCGATGCATACCTCGGCGTTTCAGCCAGAATGACACGGTGCCCGGCCGCGTGGAAAGCACGCGCTAACGTAAGCGCCTTCGTCATCTTACCGCCACTGATCAGAATCGTTTTCTTAAGTCCAACCTGCTGGTGGCCTTTATTTGCACCAACAACCTTTGAGACTAACACCTCAATCAAGCGCGCTATTAGTGATGCCAGAACCACCGCGAGCGTCACGGGCAAGAGTAGCGTCAGCCCGGACACTACCAGCAGATTCTTCAGCCTTATGTTCATAAACAATGTCCGACAATCTGGGCAGTCAAAGAATGCGGATTAAGGTAATGCCATCGCGGATCGGCAGCACGACCTGCTCCACTCGCCGATCAGCCGCTACAAACTGATTGAACTTATCGATAGCTTCTCCATTGGCACCGATATCTTTACGCGTGTAGGGTTCTCCCTGCATCAGCGTGTTGTCGATCACTATTAGCCCACTTTTGGCCAATAAACCGTTGGAAATGACAAAGTCTAGGTAGGCAATATAACCCGCTTTATCGGCATCAATAAAAATCAGTTCGAACTGGCGACCCTGACCCGCGAGTGTCAGTAAAGAGTCCTTTGCTGGCCCAACTTCTATCGCAATTTTCGAGTTATGTGCGGTTGCTTCGAAGCAGCGACGGGCAAAATCAGCTGCATAAGGGTCAATTTCACAGGCGACGATCTCACCATCAGCAGGTAACGCCTCCGCCATGGCTAAGGCAGAATATCCCGTAAACAGCCCGATCTCCAAAATCGCTTTTGCTTGCGTTGCATGCACCAGCATCTTTAAAAACTGCCCCTCGATATGGCCTGAGACCATTTCCTTTTCGAGGCCCAGTGTCGTGTCTCCCTCTTGAAACCGTTTTTGCCAATCCTCAGTTTGTGTGCGCTCCACTAAGTTTTGCAGATCAACAGACTCTTCGGTCGTGATACTCCCGATATAGGGATTCATACCCTGCGCTAACGCGAGTGATTCGGACAGCGTTTCAAGAAAAGAAGCATCAAGATCAGCGATAGATTCAACTTGCTCACCGAGCGACGCGAGCTTTTCCACTAAAATATCCCATGGGGTAACGGGCCTAGCGCTCATTTCCTGCGTAATCACATTAATGTCCTGCTTAGAGAGGAATGTTCATTATTGGCAAGCCTATCAGACAGGCTAATACGTAAGGTGGTCGGCTATTGGATCAGATCAGACTTCAATAATTTTGGCTCCTTGCAGTGCTGCCTCAGCTCGAAGGGGTAAGCAATGGGACAATACCAAGTACGAAGTGCCCAGAAACAGTGAAAAGATTGCGGTTGCGTGCTCACCGCCTCGAGTAACACGTCAGATTAATAGCCGCGAATGGCTCGAATGTCTCCCATTCAATGACCGAAATCTGTGAAGAAATCGGCGCACAACTGCCTATTCACACGTCCTATACTTTCGCGAGCGGGTGATGATCGGTAAAATAAAGACCATTGACGGATCGGGGCATCGGTTCTGACCCCAAAGCAGAGATAAGGAAAGCCGATTACACAAGCACCCCACATTCTCTCGGTTCGCGTGTTTGTAGACGCTGGGCTATCGATTTCCATGCCATTAGCGCAAGGCAATCCCTGCCGTGTGGTGACGCTGGAAGCGGAAGCCGAAACAGCACCGCCACCGAGCGACGTCACTCAGTGCTGCACCTGGCTTGCGGCAAACGGGGTGCCGCACGTGCGCTGTTGGACGCCGCTAGGGCAGCCCATCAGCCTGTGTGGTCATGGCCTGTTGAGTTGCGGAACGACATGGACACAACGCGGACACACAGTTTCGCGTATGATTATGAACGACGCCAATGTACGATTCTCGCTGCACCAAGACCTCAGCTGGATTGGATTTGACCCAATCACTAGCGAGCCCAGCGTGGTGCCACAGTGGGTTGAGACAGCCTTTGGCAGCATGCCCGTATCGGCCGCTGTGGCTGGGTGTGAAACGGACTACCTGATACTGTGCTGGCCAGATAGCGCGGATCTGAGAGACCTCCGCGCCCCCGGCCCTGAATTAGGCGAACATACCCGTCGAGCGATTATCGCGACCTGTGCCGACACCCAAAGCCCAGCGCGAGATATACGATACAGATATTTTGCCCCGCAGCATGGCATCGCCGAAGATATTGCCACTGGCTCTGCTATGCGCGTACTGGCAAGCTTCTGGCAGGCGCACGCGGGCTATGATGCACTGCGCGCGTGGCAATGTTCTGCCGACGGTGGCCATTTGTTTAGTCGCATAGAAGACGATGTCACCTGGGTCGGTGGTCGGGTAACGGCAGACAGTGTTTGAATTTACAGATTTTGGAGCATGATGGTGCTGGAGTTCGATAGTGTCGACAATTGACGGTGAAGCAATAGTTGCGGCGTTTGTGGAAACCCGACAGCAATCTGTAGATATCTGCGCGCCACTGTTGCCCGAAGATTACAGCTTGCAGGCGGCTGCTTTCGCCAGCCCGCCCAAGTGGCATCTAGCGCATACCAGCTGGTTTTTTGAAACCTTCATTCTTAAGCCCTTCGCCAGCGACTATGAGCCGCCGCAGCCGCTGTATGAGGTGTTATTTAATTCTTATTACAATGGCATCGGCGCCCAGCACCCCCGCGATCAGCGCGGTTTGTTGTCTCGTCCCCCGCTAGACGAGGTGCTGGCTTATCGTGAATTTGTTGATACCGCTTTACTGGCGCTGGCCGCTGCTGCGAATGATCCCGAGCGCAAAACAATTCATGAACGCATGCTGCTGGGCATTGAACACGAGCGCCAACACCAAGAATTGTTTTTCACCGATCTCAAGTATTCTTTGGGTGTAAACCCGCTATACCCCGAGTACCTGCCACGGGCGCTATCCATTGGCACCGCTGCGCCACCATTGCGTTGGCTGCAGGATGACGGGGGCTTAATAACCATTGGCCACTCGGGGCAAGGCTTTTATTTTGATAATGAACTGCCGCAACACCGCTATTTTTTAGAACCCTTTGAGCTGGCCAGTCGGCTGGTAAGCAACGGTGAGTTTCAGGGCTTTGTTGATGATGGCGGGTATCAGCGCCCGGAATTGTGGCTAGCCGACGGTTGGGCCATTGCAGAGGCGCAAGGCTGGAGCGGGCCACTGCACTGGTTGGACAGAGACGGCGAGCAACGGGAATTCACGCTGTATGGATTACAGCCGCGTGATGCCGCTCGCCCTGTGTGCCATGTCAGTGGCTATGAGGCTGAGGCCTATGCCCAATGGGCAGGCGCAAGGTTGCCCACGGAACAGGAGTGGGAGAAGGTCGCTGCTGACCAGCTCGATTTTCTCGGCGGCATGGACGATGCGCACTACCATCCGCGGGTGGCTGTCGACAATACAAGCATGAGCCAACTGTATGGCGAGTGCTGGCAATGGACTCGCAGTGCCTATACCCCCTATCCAGGCTATAAGCCCTCACCCGGGGCCATCGGCGAGTACAACGGTAAATTTATGAGTAACCAGTGGGTGCTGCGTGGTGGCTCCTGTGTCACCAAGAGCAGCCAGGCTCGACCAAGCTACCGAAACTTCTTTTACCCGCAAGACCGTTGGCAGTTCAGCGGTATTCGCCTGGCCCGCACCCTAGACAAAGAGACAAATCAATGACGACACACGCGTTGCACAAGACCGACAAAGTGGTGTTCAGGAATGAGCATCCCGACCTGAGTCACAGCCGTGAAGAAATCCTTGCTGGCTTGCAAAGCACCCAAAAAACCGTGAACCCGAAATGGTTCTACGACGAGTATGGCTCGCAGCTATTCGACCAGATCACCCGTCTGCCGGAGTATTATCCGACCCGCACCGAGGTCGCTATTCTCACCGAGAACCGCGAACAAATCAGCGCGCGCTGCGGTCATGGCTGTCTGTTTATCGAACCTGGCAGCGGCTCCAGCGAGAAAGTACGAATATTGCTCGACACCCTGCAGCCTTCAGCCTATGTGCCAATGGATATCTCTGCGGAATTTCTACAGTCGGCGGCCCTTGAACTCGGTGGCGAGTACCCATGGCTCGATATCTACGCGGTATGTGCCGATTTCAACCAGGGCTGGTCTTTTCTCGACGATTTGCCAGCAGGCAAGCGCGTGGTATTTTACCCCGGCTCAACGATAGGCAACCTGGAACCGAAGCTGGCGGCAGAATTCCTGATTCGAGTGCGCGACATGATGGGCGAAAATGGAGGTGCCCTCGTTGGCGTTGATACTCATAAATCCAGTGACCGTCTAAACGCAGCGTATAACGACAGTCAAGGCGTTACCGCAGAATTCAATCTCAATGTGCTACGCCGATTAAATCAGGTGATGGATGCGGAATTTGAAGAAGACAGCTTTCACCACCATGCGTTTTATAACACCGAGGCCCGGCGTATCGAAATGCACCTGGTCAGCGAACGGGAGCAGTCGGTGCGCTGTAACGGCGGCACCGTGGAGTTTGCGCTCGGGGAAACCCTGCACACGGAAAGCTCCTACAAGTACACACCACAATCATTTGCGGCACTCGTAGAGGCGGCTGGATTGAAGCTCGCGCAAAGTTGGATGGACGCCGACGCGTTATTCAGCGTGCACTATCTGGAACGTGCCTGAACGTCTACCAATGCCCCGTGCCAGGCTCGCCTTTAAACGGGCCCCTAACACCATCGGTAATCCAGCCACCGTAGAACTCACCCGGCTGTGGTCTCACCCTCTCGCTGTTTACCCGACACTCTACTCGCCCGGGATAAAAAGACGCATGGTCGTGGATGGCTGCGAAGCTGTTACTCGGGTTGGCGTATAGCCACGCGATCGGCACCTGTTGTGGGTCGCTGGCCAGTGCGTAGTAGCTGGCCTCGCCCTTCCACTCACAGAAACTGCTCTGGCTGATCTTCACCAGTTGGCGCCAATCGATATCTTTCTTGGGAAGGTAGTACGTGGGTGGACTCGCGGTTTCCAGTACCCGCAGAGCCGCCACGCTAGTGGCGATAGGAACAGAGGCATCACTCACCTCCACCCTTTCATCGCTCATCACGAGGGTCGGTGGTCGTGGATAGTCCCACACTGATTCTTGGCCGGCACTGGGTTGCTCTGCATAATCTGGCCGCTTTTTCCCCGTATGTTCCCACATGCTCAATTTATGTTCCTTGTTCGGCACGCATTTTCTAAGCGCCGCAAATGATGAAATGGATGAATGCGATCGACAGGCAGAGATAAGCCACTGTAAATCACCACGGGGCAACCAAACAACCCACTAGCACGCTGATGACTGGCAACATGGCCAAGCGGACGAGCATCGTGTGCCTATCAGCGCATCGCACAGCGGCTGCAACGCTCGATGTCGATCACGAACACGGCCTTGAGCCCTGCGCGCCAGACCTGGGCCTGACGCCTGAAATTACACGTAGCCGTTAGTCATTTGCGTCGACACCTGCCACAGCTCCTGCGCCATTGGCTCATCGAAGACGTGGTTCGGCACATTCACCATCACCGGATTGCAATCTTCAAAATACGCACCATTCACCCCCGCAACATGAGGATTTGCAGCGACATACACCTGAGTGGCGGCACCCTCAGCAGGACTTTTCGCAATGAGTGGGCCCACCCATTCAAAACCCTTGCGAATGACAGCGTTGGCATTGCGGGCGATGTTGGTCTGCACCAGACCTGGGTGAATCACGTTTGACGTGACGCCCGACCCGGCCAATTGCTTTGATAGCTGCAAGGAGAACAGCGCATTCGCCAGTTTAGATTGACCGTAGTATTGACCCGACTCGAGCACCACGTCGCCATTGAGACTTTCAAACACTATACCTTCAGGCGGTGCCTGCATATAAGCGGAGCGGCTACCGACGTGCACGATTCTGCCTCCCTGCGGGTTCACCAGCGGCAGCAACTGGTTGATTAACACAAAATGACCCAAGTGATTAACCCTGAACGTGCGTTCGATCCCATCCACCAGGATCAATTCACCGAAAGGGTTGATGCCGGCATTGGCGATGACCATATCCAACTGCACGCCCATGCCCTTTACTGCGTCAGCGCAGTCGACGGCCGACTGAAAATCCGCCAGTTCCAACGCGAGTGGAGTGGTCTTGCCGCCCACACTAGCGCAAGCCTGCTGGGCTTTTTCTAGGGTGCGACCGGTGCCGATGACATGCACACCGCGCTGCGCCAGCACAGAAAGCGTTTCATAGCCGAGGCCGGAGTTGCAGCCGGTCACTAATGCCGTCTTGCCACTGAGGTTTACCCCCTCAGTCACCGCTTCGGCCGTTGCGCCGGCACCGAAGCTGTCCTGCGGAAAACGCGCGTCAGGACTTGTCTCAGGTTCGTCCTCACTACACGCGGCGGTACTCGCCAGCGCTGCAGCCACGCTAAACTGTAGAAAACCGCGTCGACTTAATCGGGACATAGATCGTTCCTACTGTTATCAATATTGTGTCAAAGAACGTGAGCGTGGAGCTTTCAACAAGCCCGCGGCCCGCTGTAAAACATGCGTCAATCCTTGGCTTTCACTAACCCACCGTCGCAGCAGCAGCTCCAAGAGACCAGACCGGCTCATACACAGGCGGCTCGCCCAAGCCGAGCTGTTGCCGAACCTGCGCAAGCGGCAGCGGCAACAGCCCTTCCCAGTCCGCAAACTCGAGACTCTCACTCTGCTTCCCACGCCGCCAGGCCTTGCGAATCATAGCGCGCATTTCAGGCCCGCCCGTCCAGAAAGCCATAGCGACGATTAGAGCGATACCGTTGTGCCACTTTTGAGCGATACTAAAGGCAAGCACCGAGCCTTCGCCGAGCAGATCGCGCCCCCAGCCGGTGGTGACATGCTGCAAGTCATGGCAATCGCGCAGGCGGTCGAAGAACCGCTGGCGATTCTCACCCACCGCAATACTGTCGCCAGACTCGCTCGCCGCGACCAATCCTTCGGCGGTAATTTTTTCGCGCTCAGTGAACAACAGGTACTGGTGGCCTAGGCTTTCCTCCGGAAGGGAGCGCAAATAATCGTGGTCTATCAGAGTTTCGAGCAGGTTACGTTGTTCTGCCAAGATACGCTGGCCGGCCTCGGTCTTCTTAAAATTGCGGTAGTGCCGCTCTCCTGAATTGCCCGACAGCGCGCGGATAATCACGAACACCTCGTCGGTATTATCGGGGTCTATCCGCAGGCGACCTAGGGCACGCCAAGCGGTGCGAAATTGAAGGCTAGTGTCTGGCTTTTGCACAATACGTCTCACGTTGTTTGAGGAGTTTATTCCTATGATGCGTACGTTACTGTAACCATTGGCATTGGGTCAAATTATCGCCGAAAATAAGGGCATCAAGAAGGACGAGAGCTGTTTTGATGCCCACTGCCTCCCGCGCGCCCAGACATCAGGACAGGCCAACCCTATTGAGACCCGACTGCTGCCCCCAGAAGGGCGCTGATCAACCGGTGCGCGCCCAATTCGTCAACAGCGCTACACCTTCTGCCCTTCGGCCGCTATACTGGCCTCAAATAATACTGGCTGGACGCTCACTCTGAATCATCTAATTGCTTTTACCGCACTGCTGCTTATTTCATTACCCGGCTATTCGTTGTCTGTAAGTGATCAACGTCTGGCGGATGCCGCTTCAGAGCCGGGCAACTGGATGAGTCACGGCAGCACCTGGCGTGAGCAACGCTTCAGTTCGCTCAAAGCAATCAATGACGGTAATGTCGATCAATTAGGCATTAGCTGGTTTTTTGAAACGCCTTTTACTAATGGTTTGCAGGGCACACCGCTGGTTGTTGATGGGGTGATGTACGCCAGTGCCGAGTGGAGTGTGGTTTATGCGCTTGATGCTCGCACGGGTGAGATGCTGTGGAAATATGACCCGATGGTGCCCCGCGAGACTGCTTATAAATATTGCTGTGGTGCCGTGAATCGCGGGGTGGCTGTTTGGCAAGATAAGGTTTATGTCGGCACACTGGATGGGCGCCTCATTGCGATCGATGCAGTCAGCGGCCTCGTGGCGTGGGAAACGCAAACGACAGACATTAGCAAGGCTTATTCGATCACCGGTGCGCCACGCATTGCCAATGGCAAAGTGATTATCGGCAACGGTGGCTCGGAGTATGGGGTACGCGGTTATGTCAGCGCCTATGATGCACAAACCGGCGAGCAGGTCTGGCGCTTTTATACTATCCCGGGCAATCCGGCTGATGGCTTTGAAAATGAGCTGATGGCGATGGCCGCTAAAACCTGGACCGGTGAGTGGTGGAAAGTCGGCGGCGGTGGCACCGTTTGGGATTCCATTGTCTACGACCCCGAGTTGAATATTCTCTATATCGGTGTAGGCAATGGCGCGCCGCATAACCGTGATATGCGCAGCCCTGAGGGTGGGGATAATTTATTTCTGACCTCTATCGTGGCCGTGAATGCCGACAGCGGTGAATATCTGTGGCATCACCAGCAAGTAGAGGGCGACACCTGGGATTATACGTCCACCCAGCAAATGGTGCTGGCGGAGATAGAGTGGCAGGGCCTGCCGCGCAAAGTTTTGATGCAGGCACCTAAGGCAGGTTTCTTCTATGTTTATGATCGCGTCACTGGCGAGCTGCTGTCGGCGGAGCCCTATGTAAAAGTCACCTGGGCCAGTGGCTATGACTTGAGTACCGGTAGGCCGATTGAAAATCCTGGTGTGCGTTATGCGCCCGGCACCACCTCTATGATTTTCCCCAGTGGCCTTGGTGGGCATAACTGGCACCCTATGGCTTACAGCCCCGATACCGGCTTAATGTATATCCCGACCCTTGAATTTGGTACTGAGTTTGACGCCGACGAGGCGTTTGAGTTTACGCCGCGTCACTGGAATTTAGGCTACAAGGCTGATGGTGCTGACCTGAATCAGCAGCTGACCCAAGCGATATTAAAAACCATGCCCCGGTCTTTTTTAATGGCTTGGGACCCGGTGGAACAGCAGGCGGTATGGCGAGCGGACTACCCTTACGCGCCCAACGGTGGCGTGCTGGCCACTGCGGGAAACTTGGTGTTTCAGGGTAGTGTCGATGGCTATTTTTATGCGTATCGCGCCGATACAGGCGAACGCCTATGGCGTGCTGATGTGCAAAATGGCGTGATGGCTGCGCCGATCACCTACGAGGTAGACGGAGAGAACTACGTCAGCGTAATGGTCGGCCGAGGCGGCGGCTTCAGTTTGATGATCGGCATACAGCATGATCGGCCAGTGATAAACGGTCGGGTTATTACCTTTAAGCTCGGTGCCAGTAAGTCACTGCCCGCCATCCCTAAACAGCAGTTCCCCGAACCCACAACGCAGCTGGATATCAGCGCTGAGCAGCTGAAACGCGGTCATCACCTCTATAGCCGCTACTGTGCGCGATGTCATGGCATGGACGTTGTCAGTGATGGCTCAGTGCCGGACCTGCGCCATCTCGATCCGGTATGGCATAAAAATTTCATGCCAGTAGTGCTCGGCGGTACGATGGAGAGTGCCGGCATGCCTCGCTTTGATGATGTGCTCGACGAAGACGATGCACACTTTGTGCACGCGTATATTATTGAGCGCAGCCATGAAGATAAAGCGCTGCGTGAATCATCGAGTAGGTGGCTCGCAATAAAAGAGTGGTTCTACACCGTGGTCGCCAAGTTGATGACCTGGCTGTCACAGTAGCCCGTCCTCTAGCACTGAGCCGCGTCGCTGATCCGCGCTAACTCGAGTACGCAATCAAGTCTTACGGCTTTTTTAAATTCAGGCGCTGATAGCATTTTTCGAGTATTGCCGCCGGACTATTCCCGAGGGGCCGAAAAGTGCTTTTCCACAGGGCGCATTGGGAGGCGCCAACTGCCGCCCCATGATTTAGACCGATACTTACAAAGGCGATTTCTTTGCACCTAATGTTTAGTTATAGTCCATGCGTCCTTTCAGGAGAATAATCATGAGCGTACCGACGATCGATCTGTCCAATCCCTCGGCCGCTTCCCTCGCCGCACTCGACGCCGCATGCCGCGATCATGGCTTCTTCCTGATCGAGGGACACGGCCTTGACGCGGTGATTGAACGCACCTGGGATGCCACCGAGCGCTTCTTCGCATCGAAGCCACAGCAGAAGCATCAACTCATGCGCAAAGAAGGCCAGCCCACCGGATACTATGATCGCGAGCTCACCAAACGGGTACGTGATCGCAAAGAGGTCTTTGATCTGCTCTCGCCCGCTTTGCCCCCTGAATTCAGCACAAATGTCTGGCCTGACTGGATGCCTGAAGTGCAGGAAACGATGACAGAGTATTTCGACGTCATGGGCGCGGCGGCCGAAAAGACGCTGCAGCTGGTGCTCACCGCACTGAATCTGCCACCCGACATTGCAGCGCAAACCCACGGCAGCTCGCTTGGGAGTCTAATGCGCCTCAACCACTATACGCTCGATGATCCGACCCCGGCGTCTGATCGAGAGAGTCTGGCACCCTTGGGAGATTTAGCCTTGGGCCCCCATACCGACCCGGGGGTGATCACGCTGCTGCTCCAGGATCAGACGGGGGGCTTACAGACTGAGTCCGCCGAACACGGCTGGATCGATGTCCCCCCGCGTCCTGGCACGATCGTGGTGAACCTAGGTGACTCGCTACAAGTGTGGAGCAACGATCAGTACAAGGCCGCCGTTCACCGGGTCACCCCGATGCGCGCGACGGATCGCTACAGCATCCCCTTCTTCCTGAACCCCACCTTCGACGCCGTGATAGCACCCATCCCCGAACTCTGCGACGGCAACCCCCGGTACCACCCCTTTACTTGGCGCGAGTTCGGCATTGGTCGCGCCAACGATAACTACGCGGACGTTGGGGCGGAGGACATTCAGATCTCCAACTACCGGGTGGCGTGAGGCCACAGCTCAGAGTCGGCAGCCAAACTAGCGCAGTCCCACTACAGGGACGGCACATCACCGCACCACCGATGAGTCATTGATTGAAATAGCGGGCTACTGCCGATGGGCTCGCGCTAAAAATTCGTCACCAGGTCGGCCAATGCGCGCATTGACTGCTCGGCGCATTGACGGCTTAGACCCTTGATGCGCGGCCGCGCAACGATCAGGTAGTTCATGCCAAGTTGTTCTTGGTACTGTTGAATTTCACTCGCAACGTCCTCTGCATTGCCCACAATCCAGGCCGCTTCCATTGCCGTGTTACCGAACTTCAGCGTGCTTGCCAAGTGTGCGAGGTCACGTGTTATCTGTTCGCACAGTGCTTTGTCATCACTGATAAAAATCGTGCGCATCAGTACGATTTCACTCGGCCTAGGCTGGCTGTGTTCATCTAACGCCGTGTTATAAATCTCATAGTTCTCTTTTAACTGCTGTAATGATTCCATCGGTGACGCAAGATAGGGCGTGCCCATCTTTCCCGCCTGGGCCAATGCCTTCGGGCCGAAAGCCGCCATCCAGATGGGCGGGTGAGGTTTCTGTACTGGCAGTGGCGACATCACAGCACCGATCGCCTCAGAGCCAACAACGCCGCCTGCCCAAGCCGCTTTCATTACGTCAAGATTGCGGTTAAGTAGCTCGCGTTTTTCTTTGGGGTTAACGTCGAACGCACTCAGCATGTTTTTTTCAAAACCCCGACCAAGACCGAGAATGAGTCGGCCACCACTGAGCTGGTCCAGCACGGCAACTTGCTCCGCTGCCTGCAGGGCATTGCGGATAGGAAGCAGATACGAGGTCGTGCCAAGCTTGATGGTCGTCGTACGCGCAGCCACCGCCGCTAGCAGCAGGATAGGCTCGGGCACTGAAGCTGGACCTGCAAAATGACTCTCAGGCAACCAGAAAGAGTGATAGCCACACTGCTCGGCCAGCTCAGCCTGTGTACACAGCGCATTGGCATCCATGGTGCTGCTCATGTGCCAAGGTGTGATGCCCAAACGCAGCGGGAGGGTCTGTTGG
>ENA-OSJC01001315-OSJC01001315.1-marine-metagenome-genome-assembly--contig:-NODE-1315-length-20648-cov-7.525692_pt1 | contig 20648 bp, 23 predicted proteins | sample MGYA00237885_ERZ534234 | MGnify/ENA primary metagenome ERZ534234 (study PRJEB26413, sample SAMN06343907) | marine metagenome | isolation source: coastal waters | place: Atlantic Ocean: West Antarctic... | reverse complement strand
AAAAAAATCATCCTATACCAGGACAAGAAGGAAAGTTTTTAACTTATAAAATGGATATGAGTACTATGGAAAATTTTTCAGAACGTAATTATGTTAATGCCTTAGATTATATAGGAATTTTAGGAAAATAACTTGGTTTTTAGATACAAAATTATTATATTTAAATAAATAAGTTATACCCAATGAAAATAAGTTACGCAATTACAGTTTGTAATGAGTTTATAGAGATCCAACGTTTATTAGGATTTTTATTAGAAAATAAACGTGATCAAGATGAGATAGTTATTTTATATGACTCAAAAAATGGTACAAAAGAAGTTGAACAGGTGTTAGATCATTATAATTCAATTACTAAATATTATACTTTACATAAATCTCCATTTAATAGTCATTTTGCTGATTGGAAAAATTTATTAACCTCTCTTTGTACTGGAGATTATATTTACCAAATAGATGCTGATGAAATGATTACAGCTTATGTTTTAGATTCCCTCCCAGAAGTTTTATCACATAATAATGTTGATGTACTTAAAGTACCTAGAATTAACACTGTAGAGGGTTTAACCCAAGAACATATTCAAAAGTGGGGATGGAGAGTAGATGAAAAAGGATGGGTCAATTTTCCAGATTTCCAATGGAGAATATATAAAAATAATGGTAAAATAAAGTGGAAAAATAAAGTACATGAGATACTTGAAGGATATAATATTGTATCTTATTTACCAACTGAAGAAGAATGGTGTCTAGAACATCCTAAAACAATAGAAAGACAAGAAAAACAAAATTCTTATTATGATACTTTATGAAAAATGTTTTAATATATAATAGATTAGAAAATAATTTAAGATACACAGATGAGATTCTAATTAACTCTTTAAAAGCTCAAGTTGATAATTCTATAAGATTAGGATGGAAACCTAATGATATTATTATTGGAACTAATTTTAATTTTGAATATAATGGAATTAAAAACTATGAACTAAAAAATATCTGTTATCATAATCCTTTTTTCAATAAATTTTATGGGATGTTAGAGTTAATGGAATCAAATATTCTAAATGATGATTTTTGGTTTCATGATCAAGATGCTTGGCAAATAAATAAGTTTAATTTTCCTGAATTTAGTGGAAAAATTGCTGGGTGTACTTATGTGTACACACCTGAATGGAACACATGTTCAATGTTCATTAAAAAATCATCCATTGATATTATAAGATACATAGTAGAGTTTATGGAAATGAATGCGGAACATAAAGTTGACTCCGATGAAAATTGGATTTCTTTTTTAAGACACAATTCAGAAATTTCTAGTTATTTTTCAACAATAAATAATAAGTTTAATGTAGGTAGGACTCATATGGAAGATAGATACCAAGCAGCAAAACTTCCCGTATGTGTTATAGGATTTCAACCTCAGGTAACTAAATCTGTTGAAGTATTTACAGGTGGTAATTCTTTAAATGTAAATTTAATAGATAAAGAATTTAACAATATATTATTAACTCATTTTAAAGAATATAAAAATAAATAAATTAATATATTAAAAATAATGAAAGTAGCATTAATTACAGATAAAAGTGGAATGGAACCCTATTATGCTAATTCTGGTAAAATTTATAGGCTAGATAATGATAAACCCTATATACATGAGCAATCCTTAGGGAATGAATGTATTATGGGATTTTGGAATATTCCTGTTTTATTTGATGGGTGGTTCTTAAATAGTAATTATATTGAACCAAAAAATTTTCCAGATATAGATTTAGACCTAATATTTTTATCACACCAAAAAAAAGATACTCCTATCCCTGTTTCATTTATTAGAAAAAAATATCCTAACGCTATTATAGCTTCAATAACCCAAGAAACATTTACTGAACATGATATATTATATAATAATTTTAAAGATTGTGATATTATATGTGGATGCTACTCAGATATTGAAAGATATGATAATATTATGAATCATATAGATAAACAAATGCATTGGATACCAGAACCTTTTGATGTAAACTATTTACACAATAAATACTATACAGGAGAAAAAGATCTTTCTATTTTCTCTTATAAACACTCACGTCCACAAAGAATGGGTCAGACAGAACCATTTGCAAATTATATAGGGCAAAAGTATAATATTCCTGTTGTAAGAAAATGGACTGAATTAGTTGATAATCAATGGAAAGATTTTTTAGATATGTGGACACCAAGTGCTTATCATTTTAATTTAGACCCAGAACCACACCCAGGTGATCAAGCAATACAATGTGCCATTGTAGGAACAATAAACATAGGAGGTAATAATGACTCTCATAAAATATTATTCCCAGAAACTTCTGGAAATGATTTAAAACAACTTGAAGATCAAATTAAATTATATTTAAATTCTGAAGAAACTTATTTTAAAGCTGTTGAATATGCTTGGAATAAAGTTAATGAGATATATTCATTTGAAGCTGTAAAATTAAGAATAGAAAAAATAGTTAATCAATATTCATGAAAACATATGTATTTATATTTACTGGAGAATTTGGTTATGAGTTACTAAATTGGAATGGAGTAGTACGTAAATGGGTGTCTGAAAATAAACAGCCTGATGATACCATTGTAATATGTAGTAGAAAAGGACTAGAATTAATCTATGAAATGGCGGATTATTACATTGACATTTCAGATATTAATTCATATAAAAATAGTATAGCTGATTGTTATTGTTCTTTTGTAAGAGATGAATTTAATAATATTATCCGTGATGGGGAGCATCAAACTGATATTATCAACACTATAAAACAAGTTATTATAGAAGCTGGATTTAAAAATGTATCATATATATATAGTCCTATAAAAACATATATAGATGGATGTTTATTTGGTGGTGGGGGTATATATGGTCCTGAAAGAGAACTAGCTGGAAGATTAGATATAAATAATAACCTATATAAGAAATTCAAATCAGATTTATCATCCCAAAAACAAATTGAAAATAAATTAAAAATATCTCTAGACAAACCTTTTATCCTTTGCCAAACTGCTGCTAGAGATATTGTTAAACGTGATAAAACAAAGTTAGAAATTGATGATTTTATTATTTCATTATCAAAACATATGCCTGTAGTATGTTTAGGGTTTGATGTAAATAAAAAGTTAAACAGTAAATCTAAATTTGAAATTTTATCTGATAATGTATTTTTATTTAATTCAAACACAATTGATGAACAAAGTTGTTTAATTGAAAAAGCATTACATTGTGTATTTTTTTCAGAAGGTGATTTCCGTAGTCATATGTATGTTCCAACATTTTTTGGGAAATCAGTAACAGCTATCGCTACTAAAGCCGTATTTAATACTATATCAGCATTCCCAGGAATGACAAATGCCCCTATTAACTTCTGGAATAATAATGTTTGGAATTTTGGAGGCAAAATAATTCCTCTATATTATGAAACAATCCAACAATCAAATAATTATGATAATATTATAGAAGATATTATAAAAAATTAGGTAAAGTAGTAAAATTTTGTTATATTTAAATATATTAAATATATAAAAGATATAAAAAATATGAAAATTAGAGATGTTATACTTCCTGTATTAAAACCAAATGGGGGGCAAGAAGAAATAGATGCTGTAGCAGAAGTTATAAAAAGTGGTTGGTGGGGTAAAGGTCCTAAAGTAGCTCAATTTGAAAAAGAGTTTGCTAAAATGGTAGGAGCTAAATATGCCATAGCTGTAAATAGTGCTACAAGTGGGCAAGATTTAGTCTTAAAAGCCTTAGATATAAAAGATGGTGATATTATCAATCCAACTATAAGTTTTATGACAACAGCTGTAGTTCCTTTATGGAATAATTGTACTTCAAACATAGTAGATGTTGACCCAATAACTATGTGTTTAGACCCGGAAGATGTAAAAAGAAGTTTAAAACCAAATACAAATGCAATTATAGCTGTTAACCAAGCAGGAGTTCCCGCCCCTATAGATGAAATTAGAAAATTTTATAAGGGATTAATTATTGAGGATTGTGCTCATAGTTGCTATACTCCAGGTGCTGGTGCTAAAGGAGATGTAGCTGTTTGGTCATTCCAAGCTGTTAAAACAATGCCTTGTGGTGATGGTGGGATGATAACAACAAATAATAAAGAATTATATGATAAAATGGCTCCTTTAACTTGGTTAGGAATATCTAGTACATATTCTAGAGTTAAAAATTCTCAAAATAATAAACCTGGGTATGCCTGGGATTATGATATTGAAAAATTAGGTATAAAATGTTATATGATTGATATCCAAGCAGCCCTATGCCTAGAACAAATGAAAAAACTCCCAAAACATTTAAAATGGAGAAGACATATTCAAAGTAGATATAATAAAGAATTAGGTCATTTAATCCAAATCCCCCATCACTCAGAAACAGTCCAATACTATTGTGCTCGAGTAGATAAAGAAATAAGAGATGATCTTATTAATTATTTAGCTGAGAAGAAAATCCATACATCAGTTCATTTTAAGCCACTCCATAAATTTAAAATATTAAAACAAAATAGAGAGTATCCAATAGCTGATAAAGAATGGTTACGTTTAATAAGTTTACCATGTCATAATTGTATGACTGAAGAAGATATTAATTATGTTATATATTGGGTAAAAGAATATATGAATAATTTAGAAAACTAATATTGACTTATTAAATTAAAAAATATGATTAATATTTATCAACCTTTATTAGGAAAAGAAGAACTAAATGCTGTCAAAGATGTTTTTGACTCTAATTGGTTAGGTTATGGGAGAAATGGAACTAAACAAGATGAATTTGTAGAAAAATTTTCTAAAAAACTTGTTAGTGAACATTTTGGGCAGGGTATATTATCTCCTTTACCTAAAGATTTTACAACTATTTCTTGTTGTTCTGAAGCTTTATTCCAAGCTGTAAATGTTTATATTGAAGAAAATGATGAAGTAATTATACCAAGTATAGGTTTTGTAGCAGCAGCTAATGCTGTTATATCTAAAAAAGCTCAACCTATTTTTTGCGATGTAGATCCAAATACTTTAAATCCTAGAGTACCAGATATTGAAAAATGTATTACTAAAAAAACTAAAGCTATTATAGTATTACATTATGCTGGTGTTCCTTGTGATATTGAAGCTATATTAGAACTTTGTAAAAAGTATAATATAAAATTAATAGAAGATAATGCTAGTAGTCCTTTTTCAAAAGTAAAAGGAAAAAGTACTGGAACTTTTGGAGATATGGGACTATGGTCATTTGATCCTATGAAAATTATAACTACGGGTGATGGAGGGATGATATATTGTTGTGATGAAAATATTCTTCAACAAATAAAATATAATACTTATTTAGGACTAAAGTCAAGTGGAGCCTCAAATCCTGTTGATGATAAATGGTGGGAATTTGATGTAGAATTAGCAGGTTCTAAAGCTACTATGAACGATTTATCAGCTGCTATTGGAATAGAACAATTAAAAAAAGTTGATAAATTTTTAGCAACTCGTAAATTATTACATAACACTTATAATGAAGAATTAAAAACTTTATCTTGGTTAGAAATACCTAAACCAATTTCTGTATTTAATGAGAGTTCTTATTACATGTATCATATTCAATTAAAATCTGAATTAGATAGAAATAAGTTAGCTAGATATTTAAGAGATTGTGGTATATATACTACATTCAGATATTATCCTCTACATTGGGTAAAATTTTATAATTCAAATACTAGTTTACCTAATGCTGAATGGGCAGCTACACACACTTTAAATTTACCCTTACATCAAAGTTTAACTAAAAAAGATCTATCCCATATAATAGAATCAATTAAAAAATTTAAATAAGCTATGGAAACTAACTTAATAATAAAATCTCCTTCATCAGGTGCTATTATTAATAATAATTTTATATATATTCTGGGTTTGCCTAAATGTGGTACTACAGCCACTCAAAGTTTTATTTCACATTTATGTAAAAATAAAATTATAAAGGGTGATACATATCAAAATATTTGTAGATATCATGAACCTGTTAGATTAGTAAAAAATATAAAATCATATATTGAATCTAAAAAATTAATTATAGGCAATATCAGAAATCCCTTAGATTTTTATATTTCATTATATAAATTTTACAAACATTCACCCAATTCAGGATGGAATCATATTGTTTCAAAAGATTTTAAAAGTTATTTACATCATATGATGTTTAAATTAGACTGGAGTTCATTTATGGATGAATTTGATGGTTATAGATATAAACAATGTCAACAGTGGAAGATTAATAATAATTTAGACTTAGGTTTTTTTACAAAACGCTATATTAATATGTTTTTTATAAATGCTATTGATATTCTAAATAATTGGAATACAGATAAATTTTACAAAGAACATGATAAACAAATTACAATAAATAGTGTATGTAAACAAGAAACACTTAAAAATGATATTGTTAATTTATTACAAATTAATGGTAAATATAATATAGAACAACTAAATAAATCAAAGGGAAATAATAATAGAAATGATTATTATGATGAAGAATCAATGGGTTGGGTATTAAAAAAAGATTTTATTATATTTAAAAATTACTATAAAAACGAATTAAATGTACAATAATAGATATGACATAGAAGGGTGTGCTAACACTGATACAAATAGAGATAAACTTTATTGTGTAAATTTTAATGAAGGATATGAACAATTTAAAGATATCCTAAAAGAAATGGTAAAAGAAAATTATTCTTCTACATTTTACAAATTTAGTGATGGAGAATTTTTATTTATGCAAGGAATAGAAAATGGGGGTAGTACTGATCCTGGGTGCCGTGACACAAATGTAGGAGCTACAAAACTAAATTTAACCCCATTTCGTGAAGGAGTTCTTAAAAATGATTATTATATGGTAGAATCATACCAAGGAGCACATGCATATTGGAATAATTCCTTCCCAGGAAAACCAATTAATATTGCCGCTGAATGGGTATATGGTTTAGTTGCTAATAAATGGTTACTCAAAACCTTTAAAGGTCAAATAGGAATAATTGGAGCCCAGGAAAAATTAGAATTAATACAAGAATTATTAGAACATAAAGAATATAGAGATTATTTAGGTATTGATAAGTTTGAAGATTATATTTGTATACCACAACGATATGCTTGTGATAATATTGAAGAAACAGACCGTATAATAAAAGAACAATTAAAAAATGCAAAATCAAAAATCTTTTTAGAAGGTATTGGTCATGCAAAACAAGCTTTATTATGGAGAATGAAAGAATATCATCCAGCTGTTTATTTAACAGTGGGTTCTGGTATTTGTGCTTTAGCAGGAGTACAGGATTGTATAGGTAGACCATATTTTGCAGATTGGAAAAATTATAGAATAAAAGGATATGATTATTCAAAAATAGATATATGGAAAGAGAGTGGTACTGAAGATATTATTTGGTTAGATAAAGATTTGGTCTCCAAAGATAAAAATGTTATATTATAACATAAAAAATAAATTAAAATAATTAATCATGGAGACTATTATAAATTTTGATTATTCTGATAGAATAAATTTATTCAAAAATATAGATTTTAAAAGCTATTTCTCAAAATATAACATAAAACCCTCAGAAACTGTTTTATCATATTATGATATAACTAAAGAGCATTATCATTTATTAGCATATCTATCAAATATGGTTAATGATTCAACTATTATAGATACTGGAACTCATAGAGGAAGTTCTGCATTAGCATTATCATATAACCAATCAAATAAAATTTTAACTTATGATATTGAACAATTTAAGGGTGGTATTAACAATAATATAAAAAATATACCAAGTAATATAGAATCAAAATGTAATATTAATATTACAAATCTGATAAAAACTCACCCTAAAATTATATTAGAATCTTCTTTATTCTTTTTAGATATTAATCATGAGGGACCTGATGAAATCCAAGTATTTGATTTTTTGTTATTAAATAATTATAAAGGAATTCTTATACTTGATGATATACATTTGAATCCTGAAATGGAAAAAGTTTGGGGCTATATAAAGTCAAGTAATGTCATAACACTTGATGTTACAGAATATGGCCATACTTTAGAATCAGCAGGAACTGGATTAGTTATATTTGATAAATTTCATAATCTTTTACAAAAATTAAAAAAAACATTTAAATTATAATAATGAATGTAGTATTTTGGACTGGGATAAAAAATCAAGAACTTTCAACTAAATATGGGGGATTTGAATGGATGGACTATTCAAAACAATCCTGGCAATATTGGTGTGATAAACATAATGTAAAATTAGTTACTTTTGAAGAATCCTATACAGATATATCATTACATAGAGCAAATTGGCAAAAAGCAATACATTGTTGGGACATATTAGAGGAACGTAATATAGATGCTGATAATGTATTTTTAGTAGATGCTTCCTCTATAATAAAATGGAATGCTCCTAATATATTTAATGAGATAGATCATAGATTTGTAGCTTGGAATGACTTAGATAATCTTAAATGGGTTTATGATAGTATTAAAGGATATGAATCTTTTTTTGATTTTAAATTAGATAATAGTAAGTATATTAATTCTGGAGTAATTATTTTTAATAAATCTCATAAAAAATTCTTTAAATCTTTCAAAGAACTTTATTATAACAATACAGAAAAATTTATTAAGTTACAAGATAAAGAAGTAAAAAAAGGTACAGAACAAACTCCTTTTAACTATTGGTTACAAAAGAAAAATATTGAATTAAATTTAGAAATGCCTGTAACATGGAAATTAACTCATCTTCATAGAAAAGAAATGCTAGGACATAATTGGCAATTAAATAATGGACAAGATACAACTCCATTTTTTATTAAACATGGTTATTTATGGTTTTTCACTGGATTTGAAAAAATGCAAAGAACTCAATTAATGACTCAAGTATGGGATATGATAAAACATAATTATGAAGCGTAATATAGTATTTTTAACAGCCATAACATTTCCTGGACAAGAATATAGAAGTGCTCCTTATAAGTATGGGATAGATTCTTGGAAACATTGGTGTGATAAAAATAATTGTGATTTATTTGTTTTAGATGAGCCTATTTTTCCTCCTGAATATTGCAAACCAAATTTTTATAGATACTGGGCCTTTGATTTATTAGAAGCCCAAGGAGTTGAATACGATCAAATTTGCTTAACAGATGCAGATTGCATCATACATCCAGACTGTCCTAATTTTTTTGAATTAACAGAACATAAATATACAGTTACTGCTACTGAAGGAAGTATGGATTGGGTATGTAGAAGTTTAGAAAACTATGAACCTCTCTTTTCAAAAACTTTTCCCCTACATAAATATTTTAATGCTGGTTTTCAAGTTATTAATAAGTCACATAAAGCAGTTATTAATGAATTTAAAGATTATTATGCAAATAATAGAGATTCTATTTTATGGATGCAACAAAATTATGGTGTTGGTACTGATCAACCCTTAATAAATTATATAGTAAATCTATCAAATATAGAAACAAAATATCTTCATTATCAATATTGTATGGCTGATTTAGCCCGAAAAGAAATATTAGATGATAATATGACATTTACTAAAATACTACCAGGAATATATCAATTTAATGCTATTCCTAATAATATAAATGCTGAAAAAACAATGTATTGGATGAAACGAACTTATAAAGAATTATATGAAAAATAAAAAAAGGATATTAATAACAGGAGTAAATGGAGTTGTAGGAAGTAAATTAGAGCAAATTCTTTTATCTAGAGGTCACTCTGTATTTGGAATAGATTTGCAGCATGCTGAAAAAATATATGGGCATGGATTAGGAAAACTAAATAATGATAACTATTTTAGATGTGATATAGGAGAATATAGACAAATTAAAGATGTTATTGATCATGTCACTCCAGATATAGTATATAATTGTGCCGCTGAATTTGGTAGATGGAATGGAGAACATTTTTATGAGCAAGTTTGGCGTACCAATGCAGTTGGGTTGAAGCATATAATTAAATTACAGGAACAGAAAAAATTTAAACTAATACATTTCTCTTCATCAGAAGTATATGGTGATTATCAAGATGTAATGTATGAGGATGTAATTAATAATGTTGCTATAGATCAAATGAATGATTATGCCATGAGCAAAAGAGTCAATGAAATGCAAATAAAAAATTCAAATATTATGCATAACACTGAAACTGTATTTGTTAGATTATTTAATACTTATGGGGATGGGGAATGGTATCATCCTTTTAGAAGTGTAAATTGTACATTTTGCTATAATCTACTTCATGGCAAACCTATAACAGTATATAAAGGACACTCAAGAACAAGTACCTATATATATGATACAGCTGTAACTGCTGCTAACATAGCTGATAACTTTATATCCGGTGAATGTTATAATATAGCTAGTAATGTTTATCACTCAATTGAGGATTTAGCAGAATTAATATTAAAATATACTAAAGCTGATCCATCATTAGTTAATTATGCTGATAGTGAAATACTCACAACAAAACATAAATTAGTAAATGTTGATAAAGCTGTAAAAGATCTTAATCATAAAAATACTATAGGTTTAGATGAAGGTGTTAAAAAAACAATTGATTGGATGAAAGAATATTATAAATTATGAAAAATTTCTGGAAAGATATTTGGGATTCAAAAGGATTAGGGGATAATAATAATTTACTTTATCTATGTGGTTGGGAGCATTTAAATATCAATGTTGATAGTAATTTAATTGTTAAAAAAATAATTAAACAAGTAAATATTAAACCAACAGATAAAATTCTTGAGATAGGTTGTGGAGCTGGGTTATTATCTAAAGAATTTAAAAGATATAATTATACAGGAGTAGACTATTCAGAATCCCTAATTAATAAACATAAACAATTATTTCCAGACCATAATGTTATAGTAGCTGAAGCAAATAATTTACCATTTAATGATAAAGAATTTAATGTTGTTTTTTGTTCAGGAGTATTTCAATATTTACAAAATTTAGATTATGCCAAATCTACAATTAATGAAATGACTCGTGTAGCAAAAAATAGTATAATGATTATTGATTTAAAAACAATAGCTACTAATAATAATCATCTTGTTACACCCAAAACTATATTCCAAGAAGAAGGATTTAAATTCTCAAAATGTATGTATTATAAAGATGATACAAGATATAATGCTTATAAAATAATAAAAAAATAAAAAAAAATGATTTGGAATGAAATTTTATGTTTAGGAGATTCTATAACCTATGGAGCTCGGGACCCATATAAAAGATCTTACCCAGCTGAGCTAGGAAAGATTTTAAGTAAAAAATTAAATGAATTTTACTTCTGCCATAATTGTGGTATAAGTGGGGAAACCAGTTCAGATTTATTAAGACGAGCTTGGTCTAATATTAAATCTCATAATAACTCTAAAATAATGTTATTAGTAATAGGAACTAATGATACCCAAATAGGAACTCCTATTGATATATATGAGGATAATTTACGTCAAATTATTTCTATCGCTAAAATACATGGTATGAAAGTAATAGTTGGAACTCTACCTCAATTATCATTTACTCCTTTATATATTTCAAATACAGATATGATTAATGAGTATAATAAAGTAATTCAAAAACTTTCAAAAACTTTAAAATTTGATATTTGTAGTTTAGAAAATACAGAAGAATATTATATAGATGGGGTACATTTTACACATGAAGGTAACTTAGAATTAGCTAAAAGATTTTCTAATTCAATCCTAAATATAAGAGAAGGAAAATGAAAACATTAATACATATAGTAGGGGCACGTCCAAATTTTATTAAAGCTGCTCCCTTAATTAATAAATTAGATAAAGAACCTATAAATAATATTATTGTACATACAGGTCAACATTTTGACTATAATATGTCCAAAACATTCTTTGAAGAATTAAATATCCCAGAACCTAATTATCATTTAGGTGCTGGTGGGGGGAGTCATACAACTCAAACAGTTAATATAATGTTAGGATGTGAGCGAGTATTTAATGAATTAAAACCTGATGGAGTTATTGTTTATGGTGATATAAATAGTTGTATGGGGGCATCAATAGTAGCTTCTAAAATGCATTTAGAAGGAATGAATAAAATAACTATTATTCATGTTGAATCAGGACTTCGTAGTGGGGATAGAGAAATGCCTGAAGAATTAAATCGTATAATAACTGATTCACTAGCTGATATATTATTTGTAACATCTGAGGATGCAGTTGCTAATTTAATAGGTAAAAAGTTTTTTCTTGTAGGTAATACAATGATTGATAGTCTAATTAATATGAATAGTAAAATAAATAAATCAAATATTAAAAATGAATTATCTTTACAAAATGATTATGCTTTAATAACAATGCATAGACCTTCTAATGTTGATTCTAAAGAATCCCTTCAAAAATTAATGGATGAAATAGTTAAACTATCAAAGAAAATTCAATGTGTTATGCCCTTACACCCTAGAACAAAACAAAAATTAAGTAATTTTGGGATATGGAAATGTTATAATACCCAACCAAATTTAAAAATTATGGAACCTGTAGGTTATTTAGATTTTATGAATTTACAAAAGAATGCTAAAGTTATTGTAACTGACTCCGGAGGAGTCCAGGAAGAATCATCATATTTTAATGTTCCCTGTTTAACAGTAAGAGAAAATACAGAACGTCCTATCACAATAACAAATGGAACAAATAAACTAATTGGAACATCCTATACTAATATAGTATCAGAATATGAAAAGATTAATAAAACAGTACAACACTCAAATATTAAATTTTGGGATGGGAATGCAGCTAACCGAATAGTAAATATATTAAAAAAAGAAATAGTATGGTAAATAAAAATCATAAATTTTGTGTATTATTTGCAACTAGGAATTATTATGATATGTTCCAAGAATGTTTATATAAATATTCTAAATCAGATTGGAAAGATGTTATTGTTTTAAATGTGGATATTAATTCAAATGCAGAAGATAAAGAACGTGGAAAAAAAATATGTTCTAAATTAGGAATACATTTTGTTAACCCAGATATAAATTATGTATCTTGTCAACAATCTGTAGCGGCAGCTGATGAATATTTACTTAAAAAAAACATTGATGTTGATTGGATAGTCCAATTCCAACATGATGTATTCCCAGCAATTCCTGATTTTTGGGATAGATTAAATGATAATCTAAATTATATAGAGGAATATAAAGATAAAGTAGCTATGTTTGGTGCTAATGTGTATCAATATGTTAATTATCAAGAAGCCTTAGAATTAGCAAAAAATCCTGATTTAGTAACCCGATACAAAACAGGTACAGCTACCGGAAGGGGATGTTTAGAATCAGGTATATTAGACAAAGGATGCTGGTATAAAAATCTCCCAGATGAATATTATTTACAAAAATATTTTGTTGTTGAATCACCTATGTGGACTTGTGGGGGTTTTAATAGAAAACTTTTTAGAGAAAATATTGTACCTGATGAAAAAATGAAATTTGAATTATGGCCTGATGATATAGCCCATCAATTCTTAAAAAAGAATTTCATTAATATATCCTTTCCTGATTTATTAACAATACATGATCATGCTTTAAAACCTTCCTCTTGTGTTAGTATCAATAGGGGAAATACCACCCAAAAAGATTATGGACCAGAGCAATTAAGATTTATTGAAAAGCATGGGTGGAGATGGGGGTATCGACAATATGATGGTCCCTTCTTTAAAGACATACAAGATCAATATGTAGATACAACTCAAGAAAAAATTTATAATAATAATCTAGACTCAGGTCCTAAATTAATAGAAGATTATTTAGATGAATTTTATGTTAAAATGTCGGATATTATTTATTCATATAATGAGATAAAAAATATATTATTAACTGATGATCAAGTAAAAGGAGATTTTATTTTTGATGATAATTTTCTTCATCAAGTAAATAAAATTTATGATGGGAAGTTTGATTATGATTTTACTAACAAAACAGTTGCTCTTATAGGTAATTCACCTAATCTTTTAGAAAAAGAATTTGGAGATAAAATTGATAAATATGATATAGTTATTAGATGTAATCATAGTCCTATTAAAAAATATGAAAAATATGTTGGTACTAAGACTAATTTTAGAATATTATCTTCAAAAGTATTTGGGTATGATGAGATAACATCATTATCTAAATTTGACCATAACTACTTATCTGAATTAGATGATCAACATTTTATTATTAAAATGCCTCTAAATAGATTTCCTAACCATTCTTTATATGGGTTTGAAAAAAACTTTGGAGGAAAAAATAAAATAACTGTAATTAAAGATGAATTCCAACAAAATATCATAAAAAATCTCCAATTTAAAGAACCCTCAACAGGACTATTTGCTTTAATATTATTTCTATCAGTTGTGGAAAAAGTAGATATGTTTGGATTTGATTTTTATCAAAATATTGGAAAAACAAAAGATTTACATTATTTTGAGGAAGTAGGACATATTCCATCTCATGACTTTTCACAAGAACATAATATTGTAAAAAGTTTAATAAAAATTGGAAGAGTTGAATTATTTCTTTAAATAAGTTAGGAATCCTAGAATAAATTTTTTATATTAATATAAATATGATAACAATACAAGAACATACTAATAATCTAAAAACTCATGGAGTTACAATTATAGAAAATGCTATCACTCCAAATCAGACTAAAATCTATAGAAATTTAATTTTAAATTACTTTAAAGATGGAAAGAACAGATGTAAAGGTTATGGGGATGGAAATCAAACAATAAAATCAGATGCTGTCAATCATCATTATTTTAAAACTTTTTTAAATATTTTTGATAATAAAATTTTAATGGATGTTATTAATAAACTTACTAATAATACTCCTAGATGGGCCTACCATTCAGATATACATTTAAACTTTAATGGAGCTAAAAGATATCATTCAGATGCACAACTCCATCATATTCCCGATAAAAATTACCCTATAGCCTTTAATCATGAGGATTATAATGTTTATCGTATAGCAACCTATTTACAAGACCATCAAGAAGATGAAGGAGGACTATTTATATTCCCAGGTTCACACACAAATCCAGATGGAGATCATGAAGAATATTATATAGGTACCTCACCTGGTGACATTATAATATTTGATACTCGCCTATATCATAGAGGAGGAACTTATTCTGGAGATAGATGTGTTATGTTTGGACCCGCAGTTGGAAAAGATAATAAGTGGACTAAACTTCATGCTGAAGGAGCTATAGCCAGGCAATTAAAACAAAATCATCAAAGTGAATATATTTTACAGGATTTTATCAAAGAAAAATTAAAAAGTTTAAATATAAAATTTAATTAAAAATTAACTATGTTATATACATTTGAAATGGCTAATAACCATATGGGTAGTGTTAAACACGCCAAATTAATAATTGATAAATTTAGTGTGTTAGTAAAGAAATACAATCTAAATGCCTCTATAAAATTACAATTTAGACAGTTAGATACATTTATTCATCCAGATTTTAAGAAATCTGATTTAAAATATGTTAAAAGATTTAATGAGACTAAATTAACAAAAGAACAATTTCAAGAAATTATAAAATATATTGAAGATAAAGGAATGAAATCAATGGCTACTCCTTTTGATAATGAATCATTATGTTGGTTAGATGATTTAGATATTGATATAGTAAAAATTGCTAGCTGCTCAATTGATGATTGGCCCCTATTAGAAGAAATAGCAAAAATAAATAAAAAGATTATCATTTCAACAGCTGGAGCTCATTTTGATACCTTAAAAAAGGTATATAGACTTTTTAAAAAATATAAAAGAGATTTTGCATTTATGCATTGTGTTGGTGAATACCCAACACCAATAGAAAACTCCAACCTAAATAGAATTAAACTATTACAAGATATGTTTCCTGATATTGAAATAGGATTTTCTACACATGAATCACCATTAGATGAATCTATGACACCATATGCTGTTGCTATGGGGTGTACAATAATTGAAAAACATATAGGTGTTGAAACTGATAATATAAAATTAAATGCCTATAGTTGCTCAGATAAGGATATTGAAAACTTAATTGAAAAAATAAATATATTAGATAAGGCTTCTAATCCTCTAATTCCCTATCATGAAAGAATATCTGAATTAGAATCTCTAAAAAATCTTAAACGTGGGATATATCTTAACAAAAATTTAAAACAAGGCGATATTATAGCCCGTGATGATCTATATTATGCTATGCCAGTACAAGAAAACCAATTAAATACATCAAATATATATGATGTTATAGGTTATGTATTAAAAATAGATACCTTAGCTAATGAAGCAATATTTGAGGGTAATATTATTACTCAAGAAAAAGATCAAATAATCTTAGAGATAAAAGATAAAATTCATCAATTATTAGATAAAGCAAATATTTCTATAACTAAAAAAGATAAAGTTCAATTATCAGCACATTATGGATTAAATCAATTTTTTAAAACTGGATGTACTATTATAGATAAAGTAAATAGAGAATATTGCAAAAAAATATTAATTGTTCTCCCAGGACAATCTCACCCAATCCATCATCATATAAAAAAAGAAGAAACTTTTGAGTTATTAGATGGAGATTGTATTTTAAATATGAATGGAAAAGATATAGAAATGATTAAAGGAGAACCTAAAATTATTTTTAGAGGTGTTAAACATTCATTTAGAAGTAAAAATGGATGTATAATAGAGGAAGTTTCCACTACCCACTATTTGAATGACTCAAAATACCTAGATAGTAATATAAGCAAATTAAATCTATCAGATAGAAAAATTAATATTAAATTAGTATGAAAATATTTGTAGATATAGATGAAACAATTTGTTATTATAAAAATGAAAGAAATTATCCTCAAGCATTACCCATAATTAAAAATATAGCTAAAATTAACAAATTATACAATGAAGGTCATACAATAACCTATTGGACAGCTAGAGGAACTAGAACTGGTTTAGATTGGTTAAAATTAACTTTACATCAACTAGAAAATTGGGGTTGTAAATACCATCAATTAAGTGTAGGAGAAAAACCAGATTATGATTTATTAATTTGTGATAAGACAAAAAGAATAGAAGAAATATGAAAATTATATCTGTTATAACTGCTAGAGGTGGTAGTAAAGGAGTACCAAGAAAAAATATAATAGATATTAATGGTAAACCCTTAATTTGGTATTCTATAAATGCTTCTTTAAATTCTAATATTAATGAAACATGGGTATCTACAGAAGATGAAGAAATAAAACAAGTTTCTTTAAATTATGGTGCTAAAGTAATAGATAGACCTCTTGAATTAGCAAATGATATTATTATGCCTGATGCTGCCTTATTACATGCAGCAAAAAATATTGATTTTGATATTTTAGTTTTTATACAACCTTGCGCTGCTTTAATAAAACCTGAATTTATAAATCTTGGTATAGATAGGATAGTAAAAGAAGGATATGATTCTTCATTCGCTGTTGTAAGAGAAAGTTGGATGCCTATATGGGATTTAAATGTAAACCCAATAGATTGGGATATTAACTCTAGACCAAGAAGACAAGATAAAAATGAGTGGTTTAAAGAAGCTGGAATGTTTTATATTACTACTAGAAAAAATTTATTAAAAAGTGGATTAAGATATAGTGGTAATATAGGAGTTGTTGAAATTCCATTACAAGATAGCTTCCAAATTGATAATCAACAGGATTTAGATTTAATAAGAAAAGTATTATGATAATAGCAGAAATAGGTAGAAACCATCTTGGTATAGTCCAATCAGCATATAAGTATATTGATGTTTTATCACAAACTTATGTAGATGGAATATCATTCCAAATAAGAGAAAAAGAATATTATAAATTAGAAGAAAAAAAACAATATATATGGGATAAAACTATTTATAAGGATTTATCTAAATATGTAAAAAATCATAATAAACAATTTGGAATGGCTTTAGCTGACTCATCATTAATAGAATTTTTTGAGTCTATAGATACAGATTTTTATAAAGTTATACGTGATGATATTAATAATGATGAACTAGTTTCTAAATTAATAGCTACAGGTAAAAAAGTATTTGTATCAACTGGATTATGTTCTGAATATGATATTAAAAGATTTATTAAAAAATATGGAGATAATAAGAATATTGTGTTAAATCATACTCAATTATCTTATTTAATTGAAGACTGCAACTTAAGTGCTATTGAATATTTAAAACAGCAATATAACTGTCAAGTATCATATGGTAGCCATTGTGAAAATGAAAATGTATTATATATGGCTTTATGTTACAATCCATCAGATATTATGTTTTATGTTAAAGCTTGCACTCATTTAAAATATCCAGATAATGATCATGCTATTACATTAAATAATGTAAATAGAATTAGTACTAATTTAAAACTTTTAAGTAAATCAATTGGTACAGGAGTAAAACAGAAAATGGAAAATAAAATATAATGAAAAAAGCAATAGTATTAGCAGGAAGTAGAGGTATAGGAAAAGGAATATCTGATTCTTTAGAACAATTAAATATAAATGTATTAAAAACTTCAACAAAAGAATTAGACACATCTGATATTAGTAGTGTAGATAAGTTTATATCCCAAAACTCTTATACAGATATTTTAGTGTTAAATACTGGAGGTCCACCATCTAAAAAATTTGAAGAAATTACAAAAGAAGATTGTGATAAATATCATAACCAGTTATTTTATAGTTTTATAAAAATATTACAAAATATTAAAATTAATGATGGGGGGTATATATTTTTAATTTCATCTTATAATATTAAGGAGCCAAGTGGAAAATTATTATTATCAAATGCTTATAGAGTAGCATTTACTAGTGTATTAAAATGTTTAAGTAAAGAATTAGCTAAAAGAAATATAACAACAATTAATATAGCCCCAGGACCTATAGACACTGATAGAATACAAAATCTTGTATCTGATATAAAATCTTTTGAAGAAAAATTACCAATGGGTAGGTTAGGCACAACCAAAGAAATTGGGAATTTTGTAAAGTCAATTGTGGAAAATAATATTAAATATTTAACAGGTGTTACCATTAATTTTGATGGTGGTCGATCAAACTCATTATTTTAATGAAAACTAAATTTGCAATAGGATGTCTAGTACAATGGTATGAAGTAGATATTATTGAAGAATATATAGAAACCTTAAATGAAGCTATTGAACATTATGATGGTGAAGTAATAGTTGACTTTACTTTATGTTTGAATCAAGATTTAGAAAAGTGTGTTAGTGAAGAACAATTAAATATTTGTGAATATACTATAGACACTAAATTAGAAATCTCAAATTTTAAAATAATAACAACAACAGAATTAGTTACAATAGCAGATTATAGACGTGAATTCAATGACAAATATTGTGAATCTGTAGATGTTTTAATGTGGGGAGAAAGTGATATGTTAGTTCCAAAACAAACATTTAATGTACTAGATAATTTACATCAAATGTCTTTACAAAATGATAATCCAAAATACTTAGCATTTTTTGGGGGTTGTAAAATGTGGGATAAAAGTTGGAAAGATTTAGAACATCCAGACTTTACAGAAAAACCATTTATTGAAGGGGATATTAAAAGTTGGTGGAGTCTAAGATATACAATGTCTAAAGAGGAAATGAATAAAATTAATAACAAAACAATAGAGTTAGATGTTAGAGTATTACCCCAACATAAATTTAATGGGTGTGGGTTAGTAATATCATCAGAAGTAATTAAATCTGGGGTTAATATACCTAAATCAGTATTTTTTGTTCATGAGGACTCAGCTTTTATGTTTATGACTAATAAGGTATTAGGTAATATTCCTCAATATGTGATTAAAAACATATTATTAGTTCATAACAGAAAACATCCTAAAAAAAGGATGTATATTAAAGGAGAAGAAGGAATTGATAAAACCAACCCAGGTGCTCAACGAAAAATTCATAGTTGGTACAGTAAGGCAAATAAAATGTGTGAACAAAATTATATAAATTTATTTAATCCTAATTATAAATCCTTTACTTGGAAAGACGTATGGAAATAGCATTTTTTACAGAAGGAAATTATCAAGGTAAAGTATCTAGAGATAATCTTAATATGAGAACTGACTTAGCTTGGATTTGTTCATTAGAAGCTGATCATTGGAATATTAATCAATCTCCTAATCAACAGTATGATTTGGGTATAGTAATTATTCCTAAAAATAATCCTCAATTTGAGTTAAATAAATTAAAACAATATTGTAATAAAATAGCTGTGATGCAAGAAGGTCCTAATTGGTACTGGCAAGATTATTCCTTACAACAACAAATATGGTATTTTAATACAATACAAGAAGCTGATTTTATGTTTGTACATAACAAATCAGATAAAAAATACTATGAGGGATTAACAGGTAAAGAATGTAAAATTTTACCTAGCTTAATGATTGAAGATTCTATTAAAGATTTACCCAAAGTTAAAAGAGAAAATATAATAATTGGGGGTAATTTTTGTAGTTGGTATAGTGGGTTTGATTCCTATATAATAGCT
>ENA-OSJC01001314-OSJC01001314.1-marine-metagenome-genome-assembly--contig:-NODE-1314-length-20650-cov-35.913527_pt1 | contig 20650 bp, 16 predicted proteins | sample MGYA00237885_ERZ534234 | MGnify/ENA primary metagenome ERZ534234 (study PRJEB26413, sample SAMN06343907) | marine metagenome | isolation source: coastal waters | place: Atlantic Ocean: West Antarctic... | reverse complement strand
TTGCTACTTGCTACTTTTGCTCGAGAGATAATTTCTGATCTACTCATTCCTAAATCGGCCAGATCTCTATCAGATAGTTTGTTGAGTTCTCTAATTGTGATAGAGGTTGCTCGAGCCCTTAAATAATTTTCGAATATGTCTTCAATTCTTCTAAAAATACGCTCACGTATGCTTGCACTTTTTGGTATGTCTGAAATTACTGCCATGGGTAGTTGCCTTTTTTTGGATTGGTTATTTATAAACAAGCACCTAAGGCTAAGCTGATAGAAAAAAAACAGACAATATGGCAAAACCGCTATGCATATTTTGCATACCTTTTATTTTCTACTAATAATAATCACACATTTGCGGTGTTTAAATTCTATTTGTTATTTCGTGTTAATAGCTTAGATGTAATGTGATAAGTTTATAATATTTACACAAAAAAATAAATATTTCATTAATGTTAGAAGAGGGTATAGCATTGTGCGTTTACGTTGCTAAAAAAATTAAATAAATCGAAAAGATAAAAATTAAGAAAAGAAAAATAATGAGCCAATTAAAAAGAAATGTTTTGGAAGTTCTGAAAGGAATCTCTCTACCTGGTGGTGGAAACTTAGAGTCTTTAGACATGATCAGAGCACTCACTATTTCCAATGGTGAGGTTAGTTTCGTAATTGAGGTTGATGCTTCTAAAGTAAAGAATTTTGAGGCAGTAACAAACCTAGCTCGAAAAGAAATAGAAAAATTAGAGAATATTAATAAAGTATCTATTGTTTTAACATCGCACAATAAAACAGCTGAGAATATTAAAGGCGATCCTCCAAAATTAGTTATTGGAGGGCATCCAAAACCTCAAGACACTATGAAACCAGTTGAAGGTGTTGATAGAATTATTGCAATTGCATCTGGTAAAGGTGGAGTGGGTAAATCAACTCTTTCTAGTAATTTAGCAGTAGCATTGGCTAAAAAAGGACGCCGTGTTGGTCTTTTGGATGCAGATATTTACGGTCCTTCGCAACCCAGAATGATGGGTGTGAGCACCCGTCCTTCCTCCCCAGATGGAAAAACTATCATACCAATATTAGCACATGGTGTGACAATGATGTCTATTGGATTGATGTTGGAGGAAGATCAGGCAGTTGTTTGGCGTGGCCCAATGCTAATGGGAGCTCTTCAACAAATGTTGGGACAGGTTGAATGGGGACGTTTAGATGTCTTAATTGTTGATTTGCCGCCTGGCACTGGTGATGTGCAGCTGACCTTAGCACAAAAAACTAAAGTGACTGGAGCTATTATTGTATCAACACCGCAAGACATCGCATTATTGGATGCTCGAAAAGCATTAAATATGTTTGAGAAAACAAAAACTCCAGTTTTAGGAATGATTGAGAATATGTCGTCTTATATTTGCCCTTCTTGTGGGGCCAGAGAAGATTTATTTGGTCACGGGGGTGTTAGACATGAAGCTGAAAAGCAAGGTTTGCCATTTTTAGGTGAAATTCCTTTAAATTTAGGTATTAGACTGTCCTCTGATAAGGGTGAACCGATAGCTTTGTCGGAAGATCCAGCTGGATTAGCTTATAAAGTACTTGCTGATAAGCTTATCACTGAGGGAATGGCTTAGATTGTTATTTTCCCACACTAACGAATCAGTTTTATAATACATTTTGAATTTAACAATATTATGAATAGTGTTCATTTTTTGTTCTATATGGTTTGATTTTTAAAAATAATTGTTGGATTTTTATTATTTTTAATTTAAATACTACATCTTGTGTATTTGAGAAGATCATCATCTATATAGGCTAAGTTTGCTTATTTTAGGGCAGCCTATCGAATTCTTCATAAGATTTTTTTATATAGATACCATAAAATTCCCTTGATTTCCATAAATTCCCATGTCATCCCTATAGGTACGATAAATACGGGACGCTTAAGAGGGCATAAAGATCCTCACGCAAAGTCAGGTTTCATACGGGCCCCGCTTAATTGTCGTTGATGGTTTGATAGATGCGCGAGCAGACACCCCCCCCAGGTGGCGACATATCAGACCGGTCCAAATGGGCGAATGCGGCGGATCGAGCTTCGGCAGCAGCACGATCCGCCGTCACTCATTTAAGGGCTAAGAAGATTGGAAAAACCGAATGAGTAGAAGATTTAGAGGTGAAAGCATACATAAAGTGGATGGTAAGGGTCGTGTCTCTATACCTGCAGCTTTTCGGCGTGTTTTAGAAGAACATGATCCTGATTATGCCCTGGGTTTAAATCCTAATTTAATAATCGTTTATGGAAATATAAACCGTAAGTTTTTAGAGGGCTTTAGTATAGCTTCAATGAACGAAGTTGACGAAAAGATTGCTGCTTTGCCAAGAGGGTCAAAAGCTAGAAGGATGCTTGAACGAATGTTTTCCGGTCAAGCACTGCATACAAATATCGATGAAACTGGCCGTCTGGTTTTACCTCAAAAGATCCGAGAGAAAATTGGAATTATTAATGATGCTGTATTTGTTGCTTCTGGAGATACATTTCAAATATGGCAACCTGATGCATATGCAGAACATGAGGCTAAAATAGACCTTTGGTACGACGACAAAGAAAATGATTTTGATCCATTGTTTTTGTTAGAAGGTGAAGGCCTTGACTAATGAGTAATGTGGACCTTCAGGACCAAACTGAATATTCACGACACATCCCAGTTTTATTAAATACATTTTTAGAGAATTTGGAACCTATTTCAGGTGTTTGGATTGATGGCACATTTGGTGACGGTGGTTATAGCAGGGCATTATTGGACACCAAAATTTCCAATTTAATCGCCATTGATCGAGATCCAAATGTCAATAAAACAGCAGAGACATGGACATCAAAATATCCTTCAAGGTTCCAATTTACTTTAGGAGAATTTAGTAAATTAGATGTTATCGCAAATAATCAAGGTTTTGAATCTGTTGATGGTATCATATTGGATCTGGGCGTTAGTTCTATGCAAATTGATCAAGCACAACGCGGTTTTTCTTTTCAAAAAAAAGGTCCACTTGATATGAGGATGAGTGGAGCTGGGGTTTCTGCTTATGACATAGTAAATGATTATGCAGAGAATGACTTAGCTAATATAATCTATACTTTTGGCGAAGAACGGTTGTCTCGTCGTATTGCTAGTGCAATCGTAAGGGAGCGTTCCAAAAGTTTAATAGATTCTACTGATAAATTAGCAAGCGTTATTACTAAATGTATAAGATCGCCAAAATATGGAAAAACACATCCAGCGACTAAGACATTTCAGGCACTAAGAATCTACATAAATAATGAGTTACAAGAATTGATAGACGGTTTGGAGGCAGCAGAGCGTATTTTATCTCCAAATGGTATGTTAGCTGTAATCACTTTTCATTCACTTGAAGACAGGATCGTCAAAAGATTTATTCAATTGCGTTCAGGAGACTCCCCTAAAGGCAATCGTTACCAACCATTGCAACCACAAGAAGTGGCAAGCTTTCAGAAAGTTACTAAAAAAGCGTTAGTGGCAAAAGATAGTGAAATAAGTTTTAATCCACGTGCAAGATCAGCAAAATTACGGATTGCAAAAAAAATTAAATTTAATAGTAGCCCGATAAAAAGAGAATTATTGGGATTACCATTTCTTAATTTAGAAGCCACAAATAAATGAAAAATTTAATATATTTCCTTACTACTATCGCAGTAATTTCTCTGGCATTCTGGGCTTATCAAGAGAGCTTTCAAGCTAAATCAGCATTAAAGAATATAAAAACTATTAATCGTGATATTAAAAAATCTCAAGAGAAACTTAGTGTTTTAAGGACGGAATGGGCTTATTTGAATAGACCTGACAGGTTGCGAGCATTAGCAGATATGAATTTTGAGAAATTAATGTTGATTGAATTAAACACCAAACATTTTGAGAGTATTCAAAATTTTGAACTTAAAGCTCATTATAATTTAAAAAAAATATCCCATAATGATGAAAACATCAATCAAACTTTAAAACAGAATGATAGTAACGAATGACCCGCAGACCTTTACGACCAATTAGCCAAATAATTTCTGCCCGTAAAAATGGACAGAATCCAGACCATATTGAAAGAGAAAATATTCGCCAACGACATTTGATAATGGAAAAAGTTACAAGGATTAGAAGTGAAAGCCGATTATTAGTATTAATAGGATTTTTCTTTGTGTCATTTTTAGCCATTGGATTGAAAATGGGGATGCTTTCAATGATTACGCCTGCTGAACCAATTTCCTCAACTCAAATATTGCAAACACTTACAAAAAGGGCTGATATCCTTGATAGAAATGGCTCTATATTAGCTACAAACTTAATTACAAATGCACTTTATGCTAAGCCTAATTTAATGATTGACAAACAGACGGCGGCAAAGGAATTAGTTAAAATTTTTCCAGATTTAAAGTTATTGAATCTTATAAACCAATTTGAAGGTACCAAAAAGTTTATCTGGATTAAGCGCAAAATATCACCTGAGCAGATGCAAGCAGTACATGAATTGGGGGAACCTGGTCTAAAATTTGGTCCGCGAGAAATGCGACTTTACCCAAATGGTCGATTGGCTGCACATGTTTTAGGTGGAGTAAGATATGGAAGACAGAGCGTGCACTCTGCAGAATTGGTTGGATCTGCCGGTGTGGAACTACAATTTGATAAATTTTTGCAAGATGAATTGGGTAGTGGAGATCCTTTAATTTTGTCCTTAGATTTAGGTGTGCAGAGTGCAATTGGGCATGTGCTTCAAGGTGGGATGCAGTTAATGAACGCAAAGGGTGCTGCGGCGATACTAATGGATATTCATTCAGGTGAGATAATATCCATGGTATCTTTGCCGGATTTTGATCCAAATGACAGAGTACAGAAAGCATCTAAAAAGAACGGTTCACAAAGTTCATTATTTAATAAAGCTGTGCAAGGTCGTTATGAGCTTGGTTCAGTCTTCAAAGTATTTACGGCAGCAATGGCTTTGGAAGATGGTATTGTAAATCAAAATACTCTTGTCGATACATCTAGCCCAATTATTTGGGGTAAGCACAGAATAAGTAATTACCACCGTTTGCCTGAGGAGTTATCATTTACCGATGTGATCGTTAAGAGTTCTAACACCGGCACTTCCAGATTAGCCAAAGAATTGGGTGGGGTGCGTCAGAAAGAATTTTTAACAAATTTAGGATTTTTTGAAAGCACAGGGATTGAACTGGTAGAAGGTAAACAAATCACCTCTCAATATCCTTCTAATTGGAGTGAAATATCTACAATGACGATTTCTTATGGTCATGGTATTTCATCTAGCCCTTTGCATCTAGCAGCAGCTTTTGCTTCGGTATTAAATGGAGGTTTAAAGGTAAATCCAACTTTATTGAAGCGCAATGGTACTGATAAAATAAGAAAAAGGGTCATTAGATCTGATGTTTCGCAAACGTTGATAAACATATTATATCAGGTGGTAGAGCGAGGTACGGCTAGTGCTGCAAGAGTTCATGGTTATTCTGTTGCAGGTAAAACTGGTACAGCAAAAAAAGTTAAACCAACTGGAGGGTACTATAATAAAAAGAATATCACGACCTTCGCATCTGTATTTCCTGCTGAGGCTCCCAAATATGTCCTTTTGGTGACTTTAGACGAGCCTGTGGTTATAACTGGTTTAAAATCTAGAAGAACTGCTGGATGGACTGCAGCGCCAATATCATCTGAAATTATCTATCGTGCTGCGCCTTTATTAGGGGTTCGGCCTAATTTGCAAAACAAAATAAATGATGGTTTATTGTTGGTGGGTAATTAAGGGATTTTTGTGTCATCAGAGAATAAAAAATTATTTACTCTTAAAGAGCTTGATTTAATTTCCAGTGATGTTGAAGATATCGAAATATCTGGAATTGCAGTAGATAGTCAAAGGATTAGGTTTGGCGACTTGTTCGTTGCCATGCAAGGATCATCGCAACATGGTGCGGATTATCTTTCTCAAGCTATACAAAATGGTGCTCATGCAGTTTTAACAGATAAAAAAGGCTACAAAATTATTTGTGAAACCATAGGTGTCTGTGAAATACCTGTTATTGTCTTACCAGAGCTGAGACTATTATTGTCTAAGCTGGCAAACAAATTTTGGGATAAACAACCAGAAATGATGGTTGCTGTAACAGGCACTAATGGGAAAACATCGGTTGCAAATTTCACTCGTCAAATCTGGACCGGTTTAGGATTTAGTTCTGTTAGTATTGGAACAATTGGAGTTGAAGGAGATTATAGCGCAAGTGTTCAACATACTACGCCAGAACCATTGGCTTTACATAGTTTGCTAAATAATTTGTCAAAAAAAGGAATTTCGCATTGTGCTATGGAGGCATCCTCTCATGGGTTAGAACAGTATCGATTGGACAGCGTTAAATTGAAAGCTGCTGCTTTTACAAACTTTTCTCATGATCATTTGGACTACCATTTGAATTTTGAAGAATATTTTGAAGCAAAAATGAGTTTGTTTGAGCGAGTTCTAGAGGATAATGGCACTGCGGTTATTTACTCCGATGACGACAAGAGCTCAGAGGTTAAACGTCGCTCTGAAAAACGTGGATTAAAAACTTTTACGGTAGGCAAAGATGAAGAAAATGATTTAATCATTTTAAAAATTAAATCTGATGAGACAGGACAAACAATTAGATGTAAATTTGGTAACTCTGTATATCAATCTCGAATAGGATTGGTTGGCTCTTTTCAAACTCAAAATGTTCTTTTAGCGATTGGGTTCACGATAGTTTGTGGTGCTGACATTGGTGATGTATTTAATCTTTTACCAAAACTTTTATCAGTGCCTGGTAGGATGCAATTGGCAGGAGTGCGCCTTAATGGAGCTCCCGTGTTTGTCGATTATGCTCATACCCCAGATGCCTTGAAAACAGCACTGAAATCCTTGCGACCACATGTTATGGGTCGCTTAATTGTAGTATTTGGTGCGGGTGGTGATAGAGATAAGGGGAAAAGAGAGATTATGGGTCGTATAGCAGATAATTATGCTGATATGACTTTTGTAACGGATGATAATCCACGTGGTGAAAATCCTGGTAAGATTCGAAAGGCTATTTTAATGGGTTGTAAAGGAGGGATAGAGGTTGGAGATCGCGCCAAAGCTATCTTAATTAGTATAGAAAAACTCAAGCAGGGAGATGCTCTCTTGATTGCGGGAAAGGGTCATGAAGTTACTCAAATAATTGGTGATACCATTTTTCCTTTTAACGATGTGGAGCAAGCTAGTATGGCTATTGAAGTATTAGAAAATGGTCCAGTATAAATGCCACTTTGGACTTCAACAGAAATAAAAGAAGCAACTAGTGGCGAAGTGATAGGAGACTGGCATGTAGATGGAGTTTCAATTGATACTAGATCAATTGTTAAGGGCGATTTATTTGTTGCCTTGAACGACAAGAGAGATGGGCATGATTTTGTTAAAGCTGCATTTGAAAAAGGAGCTAGTGCAGCTCTTGTTTCTCACATTCCTCTGGGGTTGGACAAGGATGCTGCATTAGTAATAGTTACTGATGTTGCAAAGGCATTAAAAAATATTGCTCATTTTGCGAGAAGGCGCTTTCATGGAAAGTTAATAGCCATAACAGGTTCTGTGGGTAAAACTTCTACGAAGGAAATGCTTAAAATTTCCCTAAAATCTCAAGGACGGACACACGCTTCTGTTAAAAGCTACAATAATCATTGGGGAGTGCCTTTAACTCTCGCTCGTATGCCAGCTAACGCTGACTATGCTGTTATAGAGCTAGGAATGAACCAAAGTGGTGAAATCAGAGAACATAGTTTGTTATCGAAACCAAACGTGGCCATAATTACTTCGGTATCGAAGGCTCACATGCAATTTTTTAAGAATTTGTCTGAAATAACGTTGGCCAAATCGGAAATATTTGATGGATTAGCAAAAGATGGCGTTGCAATTGTAAATTCTGATATTGAGCATTTATCTATTATTGAGAGAACTTATAAAAAAAATTGTGATGGATCGTTTATCACAATTGGAAGAAAGGCTGCTGATTGGTCCTTAAATGATATTCAAGTCAACAATGATTCAATATGTGTAACAGCAAAGCACAATGATTTTAATTTTAATTTTAAATTAAATTCATTAGGCGAACATTTTGCTATAAATGCTTTAGCTACTCTGGCGGCAGTTAATATCGTGACCGGTAACTTTACTACCGCAATAAAGAGTCTGAATAGTTGGCGACCACCATCAGGGCGAGGAGAGCACATTATTGTTAAACTAAATAATGGTAATCCAAATTTGTATTTTGATTTGATTGATGACTCTTATAATAGCAACCCAACCTCATTAAAAGCAGGTTTAATACTCTTAAGAAATATACACAATATGAGGAATATAACCAAAGAAGGTTCAGGAAAAAAAATAGCTATTTTAGGTGATATGTTGGAACTCGGTTCCGAAGAAATTGTTATTCATGAGGGAATATCAAATTGGCAAGAGATTGAGGGAATTACAGATTTTTATTTGGTAGGGCCTCTAATGAAATGTTTACATGATGCTTTACCTGATGAGATTTCCAAAATGTGGTTTGAAAGTTCATCTGAAGTATCTTCTTTTATTATTAGTGCAGTGAGTTCAAATGATGTCATTTTAGTAAAAGGTTCCAAAAGTGTAAGGATGATAGAGGTTGTAAATAAATTAAAAAATATTACTAGCTTGTGTTTACCTAAAGAATTTTAAAAAGGATTTTAATATGTTTTACCAGTTGATAAATTTTTCTGATGGTGGTGATGTATTTAATTTATTTAGGTATATTACGTTTAGGTCTGGTGGGGCATTTTTTACAGCTTTACTTTTTGGGTTTATTTTTGGTCAACCTTTAATTAATCTTTTAAGAAGGAAACAGGGTAAAGGCCAACCTATCAGAGAGGATGGTCCCGAAAGACATCTAATAGAAAAAATTGGCACCCCTACGATGGGTGGTGTATTGATCCTTGGTGCTTTGGTTACATCAACGTTACTATGGGCAAAATTATCTAATCCTTATATCTGGATAGTCTTGTTTGTAACGATTTCCTTCGGAATTATTGGTTTTTTGGATGATTATCAAAAAGTAAAAAAACAGAATGTCAAAGGAATTTCGGGAGTGTTTAGATTTGGGGCTGGCCTATTGGTAGCTGCAGTTGGTGGGTTCGCGGCATCACAATGCCATCCAGAAGGACTACAAAACACCATAGCATTACCAATATTTAAGGATTTGTTGATTGATATAGGTATTCTTTTTGTTCCTTTTGCAATGATAGTAATTGTTGGGGCAGCAAATTCAGTAAATTTAACGGATGGTTTAGATGGTTTGGCGATTATGCCTGTTATGATTGCAGGAGGTACTTTGGGAATTATTGCTTATGCTGTTGGTCGAACAGACTTTACCGAGTATTTAGATGTCCATTATGTGGCTGGAACTGGTGAAATATTGATTTTTTGTTCGGCGTTAATAGGAGCAGGATTAGGTTTTCTTTGGTATAATGCTCCTCCAGCTGCTGTTTTTATGGGTGATACCGGGTCTTTAGCGCTCGGCGGTGGATTAGGAGCAATTGCTGTTTCTACAAAGCATGAATTAGTTTTAGCAATTGTTGGTGGTTTATTCGTCGTAGAGGCACTATCTGTCATAATCCAGGTTTTTTATTTTAAAGCGACTGGCAAGCGAGTATTCTTAATGGCACCAATCCACCATCATTTTGAAAAGAAGGGATGGGCAGAGAGTACAATAGTAATTCGATTCTGGATCATTTCAGTCATCTTAGCATTGATTGGTCTGGCAACACTTAAGATAAGATAAATTTTAGAGGGATTTTCTATTTGCTATCAATTGATTGTTACAAAGGACAAAAAGTAGCTATATTTGGTTTGGGTCGATCAGGCTTTTCATCTGCATTAGCTCTGAGGCGAGGTGGGGCAATTCCAGTATGTTGGGATGACTCCAAAACTGCGCGAGATAATGCTCAAACTGCTGGTTTAATTATAGAAGATCTTAGAGTTTCAAAAACCTGGAATGAGTTTTCATTGTTATTATTGTCACCGGGCATTCCTTATATCTACCCCCAAGTAAACCAAATTGTGGAGCAAGCCTGGAGACATCAGGTTCCAATTGATAACGATGTCAGTTTATTTTTTCAAAGTTATTCACAAGCATTTGATGATAAGGCCTCTGGCATGCCAAGGACCATCGCTGTGACTGGTTCAAATGGCAAATCTACCACAAGTACCTTAATTCATCATATTTTAAATGGCTCTAATAGAAATGTTCAAATTGGCGGTAATATTGGCACGCCACTTTTTGACCTTAGTCCCGCTAATATAGTTGAAACTACTGTAATGGAATTGAGCAGTTATCAAATTGAAGTTGCTAAATTGTTAATTCCAGATATTGCAGTTTTTTTAAATTTTAGTCCTGATCATTTGGATAGACACGGGGGCATTGGTGGATATTTTTCTGCTAAAAGAAGATTATTTAAATCAAATCAAAATCAGATTTCAGTCGTTGGGGTGGATGAAAAAGAAGGCTTGGCAATCACTAGTGATTTGCGTTCTAGAAAAGGAAGTCAGGTAATAAAAATCTCAACAAAAATAAATTTAGCCCATGATGAACAGTCTGTTTTTTCTGATGGCAAAAATTTGTTTGAATGTAAGCTGGGAAAAATAGTCAATAAATTAGATATTACAAATTTAGCTGGCTTGCCTGGTAACCACAATCTTCAAAATATATGTGCAGCTTATGCAGTTTGTAGAGTTTTAGAAATTTCACCAGAAGATATTTTTATTGCGTTGAAAAGTTATAATGCGCTTCCTCATCGCACAGAGTTAATAGCAACTTTAAGTGGTGTTAAATTTATTAATGATAGCAAGGCTACAAATGCAACTAGTACTTTAAGCGCTTTAAATTCATTTTCTAATATTCACTGGATTGCTGGGGGGCGTGGAAAAGGTGACGGTATTACGTCGTTGATGGAGCATCTTGGCTCGGTAAAGAAAACTTATTTAATTGGCGAAAGTGCTTTAGACTTTTCTGTACAAATAAGTGGTTCACCTCAAAGTATTTTTCAAACTTTAGACGAAGCGCTTGCGGCGGCGTATAAAAATGCAATTCCTGGAGATACGGTATTATTATCTCCAGCAGCGGCTAGCTTTGATCAATATGCAAATTTTGAACAACGTGGCTTGCATTTTTCTAAATTGGTGAGCGAGCTAGAAATATAATTTTTCTCTAGCGAATTATTTTTTTTCACGTTAGAGTATATTCAATAAAAAGTTGGACAAACCAACAAAGATTTTAGGCAGGCGGCAGCGCTTATGACTGACATAGTTTATGGATCGGTATCATCTCCAACGAGAGAGCCGATTGTTTCGCATTGGTGGCATACCATTGATAGAGTTTCCCTGGCATTTGTTTTGGGACTCTTTGGTATAGGTATACTGCTTGGTTTAGCAGCATCTCCTCCACTCGCAGTAAAAAACGGATATATGCCATTACATTATGTAAATCGGCAATTATGTTTTGGTGGTTTATCTATATTAGTCATGGTATTTTTTTCGATGCTGTCCCCACAGTCGATACGCCGCCTTGGTGTTATTGGCTTTTTATTGGCTTTCATAGCGTTAGCACTCTTGCCAATTTTTGGTACCGATTTTGGCAAAGGGTCTATTCGATGGTATTCATTAGGCTTTTCCTCATTGCAGCCCTCAGAATTTTTAAAGCCATTTTTTGTTATCCTAACTGCATGGTTAATAGCATCTTCTTCAGAAATAAATGGTCCACCAGGAAAACTGATTTCATTTTTTATCGCTATTTTAGTTTCGTTATTTTTGGCGATTCAACCTGACTTTGGTCAAGCATCTTTGATACTTGCAAGCTGGGGAATGATTTATTTTGTTGCTGGTGCTCCTTTAATTTTATTATTGGTCGTTGTTATGTCTATCCTTGGTGCTGGTATTTTGGCGTATAATATTTCAGAGCACTTTGCGCGAAGGATCGACGGGTTTCTAATTGCAGAAATAGACCCAAATACTCAAATTGGCTATGCCACCAATGCTATCCAAGAGGGAGGTATATTTGGTGTGGGGGTGGGAGAAGGAATAGTAAAAAGTGTACTTCCCGATGCACATACTGATTTTATTATAGCAGTTGCAGCAGAAGAATATGGTTTGATTTTTGTATTACTGATAATTTTTGTTTATTTGAGCATAACTGTAAGATCCTTATTTCGATTAATCAAAGAACGAAATTCCTTTATTAGACTAGCTGGAACTGGATTGGCGGTTTTGTTTGCTGCTCAAGCACTTATAAACCTAGGTGTCGCCGTTAGATTGCTGCCAGCAAAAGGAATGACATTACCCTTTATTAGTTACGGTGGTTCTAGTCTACTTGCTGGAGGTATTGCTTTAGGCATGCTTTTGGCTTTCACCAGAGAACGTGCTCAAGGAGTGATAGGTGACGCAATAGGTCAAAACCAAGTTGGTAAATCATAGATATGAAGAAAATTGATAAACCACTTTTATTTATTGCTGCTGGAGGAACAGGGGGCCATATATTTCCAGCACAAGCTTTGGCTGATTGTATCTTAAAAGAGGGCTGGCGTGTAAAATTTTTGACGGATGATCGAGGTGCTAAATACGCTAATCAATTTGACGAAAAAGTAGATGTAGTTACAATCCCAAGTTCTACATTCTCTGGGAATAATTTAATTAAAAAAATAAATGCTATTTTTAAATTATTTCTAGGCACGTGTTCAGCGATTTTTTATATAATTAAAAACCGACCGCAAGTTGTTGCCGGTTTTGGAGGGTACCCAGCTTTTCCAACTATGCTTGCTGCAACTTTATTTCGTGTCCCTTTATTGATCCATGAGCAGAACGGCGTGCTTGGGCGCGTTAATCAATTCTTTGTGCGACGTTCTAATATTGTTGCGTGTGGTGTATGGCCAACAAAGGTACCTAAAGATGTTGAGGCTATTGATTGTGGAAATCCGGTTCGTCAATCAATAATGAAGCTGAAGAATTCTCCTTATATTCCACCAGGTGATTACCCAGTTAATATTGTGATTCTAGGAGGATCTCAGGGGGCAAAAATTTTGTCTGATGTGGTGCCAACAGCTTTGAGTTTATTACCAGATAATATTATAAAAAATCTCCAGGTAACGCATCAAGCGCGCAAAGAAGATAAAAGTAAGGTCAATGATTTTTATTGTAATTCTAGAATAAGTGCCAATGTGCAAGATTTTTTTTCAGACATTCCAAAGAAAATTAACGAATCTCAATTAATAATAAGTCGTGCGGGAGCTTCTACTATTGCTGAAATTTCAATGATAGGTAGACCTTCCATTTTAATACCTTTGAAAGCTGCAATTCGTGACGAACAAACGGCTAATGCATTACCATTAGTTTCTGCCAATGCTGCAATTTTATTAACGGAAGATAAATTAACAGCCTTAAAATTAAGAAATATTATTCATGAATTAATCTTAAATCCTAAACGTTCTTCTGAAATGGCGAAATCAGCGCACAATAATTGCAAGGTAGATGCTACTAAAAAGTTAACTGAGTTGGTAATGTCACTAGCTGATAATAAAAGCTTAAGATCAATATCATGACGATAAAAACCAAACTTCCACCCCAAATAGGTTTTATCCATTTTATTGGTATTGGTGGCATTGGCATGTCAGGAATAGCAGAAGTTTTAATTACTCATGGTTACCAAATACAAGGATCAGACTTAAAAGCCAGTAAAATTCTAACCCGTTTGCAAAAAATTGGGGCTAAGGTTTTCTTAACACAAGAAGCAAAAAACTTAATTGATGTCGACGTCGTTGTAGTCTCATCAGCAATAAGGTCTGATAATCCTGAATTACAGGAAGCTTACCGGAGAAATATCCCAGTTGTTCCTAGGGCTGAAATGTTGGCTGAATTAATGAGGCTAAAATCTAATATTTCTGTTGCTGGAACACACGGTAAAACTACCACAACCACTATGGTAGCCGCCTTGTTAGATTCGGGTGGACTTGATCCCACAGTGATTAATGGTGGCATAATTCATGCGTATGGATCGAATGCACGGACTGGGACTGGTGAATGGATGGTCGTCGAAGCAGACGAAAGTGATGGTAGCTTTACTAAGCTACCATCTACGATTTCGATAGTAACAAATATTGATCCAGAACATTTGGAATATTATGGTTCATTTGAAAATTTGAAAGAAGCATTTTTTGAATTTATTTCTAAAATACCATTTTATGGATTGGCTGTTTTATGTGCTGATGATGATGATGTTAGAACTCTTATTAAAAGAGTTGAAAATAGAAGAATTGTGACATTTGGCTTGAATAGTAATGCTGACGTGAGAGCAAAAAATCTTACAGTTAAAAATGGAAAAACTAAGTTCGATATTGTTTTTTCTGATGGTTCGCAGGAGATCAATGGTTTAGAATTTCCAATGGTTGGGGATCACAATGTATCTAATTTATTAGCTGCTGTGGCGGTTGCAGTTCATTTGGGGGTGACTGACGCAGACATCCGAGCGGGAGTGATTGGTTTTAGAGGAGTTAGCCGTCGTTTTACCAATCTTGGGAAATTCAATGATGTTATCATAATAGATGACTACGCTCATCACCCAACAGAAATCAGTGCAACTTTAAAGGCTGCTAAACAAGCTACAGGTGGAAGGGTTATAGCTATTCATCAACCTCATAGATTTAGCAGACTTTCAAATTTATTTGAAGAATTTGGCAATTGCTTTGGCGATGCAGATATAATTGGTATAACGCCAATATTTTCAGCAGGAGAGAAAAGTATTGAGGGCGTTACTAGTGACGAATTAATATCTCGCATATCTAAGTATTCTAATAAACCAACCCATAAAATAGAGGATGAAAAATATTTACTAAGATTTATAAGAAATTATGCAAAACCAAATGATATGATTGTTTTTATGGGCGCTGGAAGTATATCGACTTGGGCTAATAATATGATGGATACAAAACGATGATAAATTTGCCTAATGTAAGAGGTCAGATAAAAAAAAATCTCCCTTTATCAACAATGTCTTGGCTTAAAGTTGGTGGGCCAGCGGAAATATTGTTTAAGCCAAAGGACATTCTTGATTTACAGGAATTTTTTGCAAAAATTGACAGAAAGATACCAATTTTCGTACTGGGCGCTTGTTCCAATCTAATAATTAGAGATGGTGGCATTGATGGAGTTTGTATTCGCCTTGGTAAGCAGTTTAATAAGATAGTTATTCAGTGCGATGGTTTGGTTGTAGCTGGTGCGGCTAGTTTTGGATCGCATGTGGCGCAAAAGGCAGCAGTTGCAGGGATTGATTTAACATTTCTGCGAACTATTCCTGGTACAATTGGAGGCGCCGTTTTCATGAATGCAGGTTGTTATGGTAGATATATCAAGGACGTACTCGTTTCTGCAGAGTTTATTTCTCGTGAAGGCTTGTTGCATACCTTAGGTGGTAAAGATTTAGAGTTTTCTTACCGAACATCTAAAATTCCTAATGGTTGGGTTATGACAAAGGCATTCTTTAAATCCAATGTGTCCAATCCGGAGTATTTGAATTCTAAAATGGAAGATATGATAGAAAATCGTAATAATACACAACCAAGGGGTGAGCTCAGTTGTGGTTCGGCTTTTAGAAACCCATCGGGTCGTGCCTCCAGTGGTAAAGCAGAGGATACCAATGAGTTAAAAGCTTGGAAAATGATTGAAGATGCTGGTCTTAGAGGCTTTCAGTTAGGTGGCGCGAAAGTTTCAACAAAGCATTCAAATTTTTTAATAAATACTGGTGAGGCTACTTCTGCTCAACTAGAGGAACTTGGTGAGATAATTATGAGGCAGGTATTTGATCACAGTGGTGTCAAATTAGAGTGGGAGATAAAGCTTGTTGGTAAAAACTCTAAAATAAGTAACAAAATAGAAAATAGAAGTTTAGCGTAGATAAAATGGATTATAACAAAATAAGAAATATTGCAGTTTTAAAGGGTGGATGTTCTGACGAACGTGAAGTTTCATTAGTGTCTGGTCATCAGTGTGCGCATGCTTTGAGGTCTATTGGCTTTGAGGTTACTGAGATTGATGCTGATAAAGACATAGTGCGCGAACTTAATATACTTAAACCAGACGTGGTATTTAATGCGTTACACGGGCGTTGGGGGGAGGATGGCTGTATCCAGGGAATTTTGGAATGGATGAAAATACCTTATACTCATTCTGGGGTTTTATCATCTGCTTTGGCTATGAATAAAGATAGAACAAAAGCTGTCTATCGCTCTGTTGGGTTGCCTTGTGCAAGGAGCGTTACTATTACTGCAGACTTAATTAATACGAAATCTTTTATGGAACCTCCCTATGTTATCAAGCCAATTAATGGGGGATCATCAGTAGGAGTTTCTTTTGTTCATAATTCTGAGAGCATTGAGATCAATGATTATGCCTACGATGGCAAGGTAATGTTGGAAGAGTTTATACCAGGACGTGAATTAACTGTGACAGTATTGGACGAAGCCCCACTAACCGTTACAGAAATAATTACAGATAACTGGTATGATTATGATGCAAAATACACTGAAAATGGCTCACTTCATGAAGTGCCAGCTAATTTACCGAAAGATATTTTTGATTTATGTAAGCAACACGCTTTGTCTGCTCATTTTGCACTAGGATGTAGAGGATTGAGTCGAACCGACTTCAGGTGGGATGATACAAAAGGGATATTAGGATTGAAATTGTTGGAGACCAACACTCAGCCAGGAATGTGTCCAACCTCTCTAACCCCTGAGCAAGCTGAATTTCGTGGAATTCCATTTAAAAATCTATGTCACAAATTGATCAAGGATGCCTCATGCGATCGTTAGGAAATAATAAAAATGATCCAACACCAAGCCGCTTTTTTTATAGATTGGAGCGGTTGTGGCTCACTCCATTTATTAGACTTGTCGTAAAGTTTGGGCTTCCTATTCTTTTAATTATGATTATTTGTTCTACATATTTTTCGAGAACTGAAAATATAGACGTTTGGAAAATTAGTTGGCGTGAATTTAAAGAAAATATTAAAAATAGGCCGGAATTTTTAATAAATTTGATCAAAATTGATGGCGTAGATCGTATCATGTTGAGCGATGTGCGGAATGCTATGAACATAGATCTGCCAGTGAGTTCGTATGACGTTAATCTTCAAGATCTTAAGTTGAAAGTACAGCTATTGAAAGCCGTAGAACAAGTCGAATTATATATAGCTGAAAATATTATTCATGTTGAGATTTTGGAAAGAAAACCTGCAGTCTTTTGGCAGAATAATAAAGGTTTGGAGATCCTTGATGCAAACGGAGTTAGTATTGATGCTGCTGCAAATCGAAAAAAACAAAATAATTTACCCTTAATTGCGGGTCATGGGGCTAATAATTATGTCAAAGAGGCATTATTTATTTACCAAAATACTGATCTATTTTTGAACGAGATAATTGGCCTGGTTAGAGTGGGAAATCGACGGTGGGACATAATTCTTACTGGAAAGAGAAGAGTTATGTTGCCTGCCCAAGATATCGCTCTGGTTTTAAACAATATAGCTGTGCTTAATAAGTCTTATGAATTATCTTCTTTAAATTTCAGCGTATTAGACTTTAGAAATATTGATCGAATGACAATTAGAAGAGGTAAGCCGTTTTCTGAGATGATCGAGATCAAACTCAATGATATTTATGAAGGGGAGATTTGATGACCAATTTGTATGAAACGCAAAGAGCTATGAGGCAAGCTAGGAAAATTGCAATTCAAAGAGGGGTTATAGCCGTTTTGGATGTTGGAACTTCGAAAGTGGCCTGTTTTGTCTTAAAGTTTGATGGTGTTAAACCCAGAGAGCTGGAAGATTCAGTTGGATCAATGGTTGGTCAGGCTGATTTTCGAATAATCGGAGTCTCAACGATCAAATCACGAGGTGTAAAATTTGGGGATATAGATATCATTCGGGAGACAGAGCGTGCAATTAGAACGGCAGTACAGGCTGCTCAAAAAATGGCTGGGGTAAGGGTAGATCATATAATCGCGTGCTTTTCTGGAGGTAGACCTCGGTCGTACGGTTTGAGTGGAAGTAGTGTTACTCAGAATGGAATGGTTGATACTCGCGACATTGCAAATGTTTTGGGGAGCTGTGAAGTGCCACAATATGGGTCTAACCGTGATGCATTACACGCTCATCCTGTGAACTTTTCTTTAGACAACAAAAATGGATTATTAGATCCAAGTGGGCAGATTGGTAAGAATCTTTCGGTTGATATGCATTTACTTACAGTGGATTCAAGTTCAATCGAAGCCATTTTACATTGTGTAAAACGTTGTGATTTAGAATTGGCAGGTATTGCATCATCTGCGTATGTATCAGCAATCTCTTCATTGGTGGAGGATGAGCAAGAAATTGGTGCTGCATGTGTGGATATGGGTGGTGGTACCACAGGGGTTTCAGTTTTTTTAAAAAAACACATGGTTTATGGTGATTTTGTTAAAATGGGAGGTGATCATATTACATCTGATATTTCACATGGGTTGCAGATTCCTATTAATTTAGCTGAAAGAATTAAAAATCTGAATGGAGGTGTCTTGGCAACTGGAATGGATGATCGAGAATCCATTCAAATAGGCGGTGATACTGGAGATTGGGAGCATGATAAAAGGTCGGTTACAAGATCAGAGTTAATAGGAATTATTCGACCAAGAGTTGAGGAAATTTTAGAAGGTGTTCGAGAAACATTACTTTCAGCTGGTTTTGAGTTTTTGCCAAGTCAAAGAATTGTCTTAACTGGTGGTGCTAGTCAAATACCTGGATTGGATCAATTAGCGGCTAAAATTTTGGGTCAACAGGTACGAATGGGAAGACCATTAAGGGTTAGAGGTTTGCCTCAAGCTGCCTCGGCACCTGGGTTTTCGGCAGTTGTTGGTTTGGCCCTTTTTGCTGCATATCCTCAAGATGAATGGTGGGATTTTGAATTAACAAATAAAAACTATGCAGAACGTTCGATTAAACGGATGACAAAATGGTTGCGCGAAAATTGGTAAAAATTAAGAAAAAAATCTAAATATCGGGGTTCCAGACACAAAAAGTAACTATATGTTGAAATTTTCTCGTGACCAATGGTCTTATATTGGTTATTGTAATTTAAAAAAACAGGTAAATACAAATAAACAAATATAAGCGGAGCAGCAAATGACACTAAACTTAAGTGTACCAGGACAAAATGATCTAAGACCCAGAATTTCTGTATTTGGCATCGGTGGAGCTGGAGGTAACGCCGTAAACAATATGATTGAGAAAAAATTGGAAGGAGCTGAGTTTGTTGCGGCAAATACAGATGCTCAAGCCCTACAACAATCAAATGCTAAAAATAAAATACAGATGGGAGTTAAAGTAACAGAGGGTCTGGGTGCCGGCGCTCGTGCTTCAGTAGGAGCTGCCGCAGCTGAAGAAACGATTGAAGAGATTGTTGATCATTTAGCTGGCTCTCATATGGCATTTATTACTGCTGGTATGGGGGGTGGTACAGGAACAGGAGCTGCACCAATTATTGCTCAAGCTGCTCGAGAGCTTGGAGTCTTGACAGTTGGTGTTGTTACAAAGCCATTTCAATTCGAAGGTGCAAAACGTATGAGGCAAGCCGAGGAAGGCGTCGAGGCTTTGCAAAAGGTTGTTGATACCTTAATTATCATACCAAATCAAAATTTGTTTAGAATAGCTAATGAAAAAACAACTTTTGCGGATGCATTCAATTTAGCAGATGATGTCCTTTACCAAGGTGTAAAAGGGATCACTGATTTGATGGTAAGACCCGGGCTTATTAATTTGGATTTTGCTGATGTTCGTGCAGTAATGGACGAAATGGGTAAGGCAATGATGGGAACTGGCGAAGCTTCGGGAGAAGATCGTGCAATACAAGCAGCTGAGAAAGCAATAGCTAATCCATTATTAGATGAAATCTCTTTAAGAGGTGCGAAGGGTGTTTTAATTAACATTACGGGTGGACACGATCTTACACTTTTTGAATTAGACGAGGCGGCGAATAGAATAAGAGAAGAAGTTGATCCAGATGCTAATATAATTGTTGGTTCTACAGTCGATGAAGATATGGATGGTATGATGCGAGTTTCAGTAGTAGCAACTGGGATTGATGCCAACGATATTAATCAGGAAACGCCGGTAACTAGAAGATCAATGGCTGTGCCTTTGACGACTGATGTACCAAAAGATGAAAGCTTGACCAAAAAAACTAATAGCTTTGATCAGGAAAGTCTATTTAATGAAACTCTCACAGAAAGCGAATTTGACTCAAATTCTGATAATGAAGAAGGTAAAAATGCTGAATTCAGCGATACTATTCCAGAACCAATATATAGATCAGAGACAAGTGAGGCTGTCGCACCAATGACTACTGGTTTTAGTGATACGGACCTTTTGAATTTCATCCCCCCAAAAGCACCCGCTGCTGGTACGCCATCAGTAGAAACACTAAATAAACTGAAGGCAGTGGTCGAAACTTATAAAGAGGACGATGTAAAAAAAAATATGAATATTAGTAATACCAAAGTTAATCAAGAAAAATTGGATGATAGTGTCAGAG
>ENA-OSJC01001312-OSJC01001312.1-marine-metagenome-genome-assembly--contig:-NODE-1312-length-20680-cov-11.194001_pt1 | contig 20680 bp, 24 predicted proteins | sample MGYA00237885_ERZ534234 | MGnify/ENA primary metagenome ERZ534234 (study PRJEB26413, sample SAMN06343907) | marine metagenome | isolation source: coastal waters | place: Atlantic Ocean: West Antarctic... | reverse complement strand
AACTTGAGGTTTAATCTCAATTTCTTTTGAATCTAATAAACAAGAAAATACAAGTGGAATAAACAGTAATAGTAGAATTAGTTTTTTCATTTCTTTTTGGTTAAACTTTTTTTGACATAATCCTCAAGAGATGTAATCTTCACACTCATTTGCATTTACTCTTAATTTAGAGTTATTCGCTTTAAAAAAATCAAATATTCCCATAACTTTTAGTATAGTATTTAGTTTATAATCTACAATTTAATCAAAATTAATGAGTAGCATATCTTCTTCTTTTAATTCTCTAACCAGTACAATTATATACTATAGAGTACTATGTCTTTGTATTGATTTGATGAATTAGGTTTCTCCCATCAAAAGAAAACCGATATTATTTGAGTAGGGTAGATCTAAAAAGAAATTACTATTGAGATTTTTTGGATTTTTAGTAGTACTGATTAATTAAAAATAAAAATATGCAAGAAGTAACATAAACTTTTATTTTTTCACTCATACTTATATTTTATTAATTTTCTCTTTTAGATTGTTAATTTTTCTTTTCAATATTTCAGCTTTCTCATATTCCTCATTTTCAATAAATCTATTATTAAGTAATGTAAGTCTACTTATTTCATCTTTTATATCTTTTTCAGCAAAGAGGTGGGGGTGAAAATCAGCCCACTTCTGCTCTTCATTAGAATTTTCAATTACTTCCTCTTTTTGTTGTTGAGGTGAAGGGGCGTACATCTTTCGCATTGATTTAGCAGCTTCTCTTGCTTCATCTAATGAGAAAAAGTATTCTTCATTGTTTGAGGGTTGTGAATCTGCTAATCCAAACTCAAACTCATTTTGTTCAGATAAATAGTCCCATCCACCTTTAACCTCATCTCCAGTTTCCTCATTAAAAAATGTTTCTTCAATAGGCTCTAAATGAACTCCTGCTTCCAAGTCTAAAAAATTTCTTAAACCTGAACCTTCTTCATCTGCTTTTTCTTCTAACCATTCTAAAAATTCTTCTTTGGTTTTTCCTTTAATCTCATCAAAAAACTTTTCAAAATAATACAAATTTACATCCTCAAATAAATATTGTTTAACACATATTTCATAATAATTTGTATGATCATTACCTTCATAGTAACAAAATCTTTCAACAGAGTAGGTGTATAATTTGAAATTTAATATATCTTCCAGTTTTTCCATATTATCCTTTTTAGTTTAGTATTTAGTTTGTAATTACAATTTAATAAAAACAAGTTCTACACCAGCATCTCTTATGTATGATGTTGCTTCCCAAGAAAATTCATCAACACCTTCTTCTCTACCAATTCCATTATCTCCGTCAGTTCCATTATCAAAAAATTCAATAGCTTCATCAGAATCTTGAGGGAGTTCTAAATAATCATAAAAATATTCTATCTCATTTTGAGCATTATCATCATCATCAGAAAGATATTTATTTAATTCATCTATTAGAAAATCCATTTCTACTTGGCAGTTTGCCCAAATGCAGTATCCATCTTCATAAGTTTGTTTTTTTATATCATATCCATCTGCATAATCTCCACTTATTTCTTGTTTACCGTTAACTTCATTTACTGAAATAATTTCATCACCACTTTCATTATAAAGAGAAGAATGCTTAATATTATCAGATTTTGGGTCATCATTTAATTGAAAATATCCACCCCAATATTCATATGCATTAGCCTTTATTATAATCTCTTTTTCAGAACTTAAAAAATCAATTATTTCTTTAATATTTTCAAATTCAGATGCATTTTTTTGAAATTTGTATTTGACTTTATCTTTTCCCATAACTTTATTATCCTTTTAGTTTGTAATTACAATTTAATGAAAATATTATTAGCTTCTGCTTTTAGGAATAATAGCTATTGCCCCTCAGGGTTGTATATACAAGACAATCCTGTATATAATTGTACTGGTTAGAGTATTCTTTTTGAAGTATTAAGAGCTGTTTCTGTTACAGAGCAAAAGATTTAGATGCAAGCAGCTTGAATTTTGATGTATTAATAAAAATAATCTTAGAGCTTTTTTCCATCTAACCAGGTTGATGTATATTCTAATACTGAACCATTTAAAAGGTTATTGGGTTTATATGTTGATTCCATTTTCATCGCAAAACTTTTGGAAATCAAAATCAGAAAGTCTAATACAACCGTTACCATTATTATCAATTTCACGTTCCCCATCACCATTAGTAATTTTAAGTAATTTAGCTTTCATCAATTTATCTTTTACCAATTCATCAGTTTCGTTATCAATAAATAACCAGCCTTCAAACAAATATTTTTTTATTGAGGGGTAATAAGATGTGTCGCCTCCGTCATCAAAATCAAATTCATACCCCACTGCGCTTACTTCTTCGTCCGATAAATAAAATTTTGAAATAACTATAAAGTTACCATTTGGTTCAAAAATTAAATATGGGTCAAAGTAAAATATACCAACATATTCATAAGTGTAATTATTTTCGGCATTAAGTTCCTCAAAATCAAATTCATATTCTTCATTAAAATCGTCAATATTTTTTTGATTAGTTTCAAAAACAACCTTGCCCAACCAATTGCCTAAAGTAACTTTAATTTTCCCGTTTGCTAAATCATTATCAAATTCACTCATATTTGTTAATTTTAAATCGATTATTTTTTCTTTTTACGCCCTTGTCTTTTTTTAACTTAAATCTTTACTTGCCTTTTATGTTTAGTTTCTTAAGTGTGAAGTGAGATTATTAGCTTTATATTTTAAAGTTATTATAGTATTACTACCATCATTATCCAAGTGGAATAAACAGTAATAGTAGAAGGAGTTTTTTCATTTTGCTTTAATCTTATCATTAAAGTACCATACTATTAAACCTAATGATAAAAATGCAGGAATAAAAAGTATCAATTCATCTTTAAAAATTGCATTTAAATGTTCTCCAAAACTAAGGTTATAGTAATCACTGTATTCTGCTGGTGATGTTTCTACAGCTCTTCTTCCTATTCCTTCTCTTGTAGCTTTCTTTAATAAACTTCTACTTTGATATGGATAGAATAGAAAATGAATTAAAACTTTATTAAACAACCCTAAAATGATAAACAAAACAGTGTTCTTTTTTCTTTTAGAAAAGTATTCTATTAAAGAACCCTTATCAGCTTCTTTATCAGCTTCTTTATCAATAAAACCAACTTCGTCTCTAATATTTTTTAAAATAAAGTAAATCACAAACCAAACAACACCAACAAATAAGAAAGATAATATTGTTCCTAATGTGTTAACTCCAGCAATTGAGGGAACTGTATCTCCATATTTATCAGCTACATAGTTGCTTCCTATTAAACTAGCAATCATAACAACCACTAACCCTGCAGCTGCTATATTATACAAGTAAACAACAACAGTTAAAATTTGACCTAATAATGTTCTTTTTTTCATATTAATTTAAATTTAGTTGACCTGCACTATAACTCATTAAATAAAATATTTCTCCAATCATAGCTGTAACTTTTTCTTTAGCTGTTCCCTTAAATTCATTACTAAAAACTGTAGCTGCTATTAAAAAAGAATAATTTCCTTTAACTATAGCCATCATACCAATTAATTGACTACCATTATTAGCAGAATTAAATCCTATTTTATATTTTTTTCCATTAAGGTCAAATTCATCTGTTCTTAAAAACTTTAAATCAGGGTATGTAGATTTTGCTATTTCATCTGGATTTAATTTAATATCAGAAGATTGAACTATGAATGTGTTATTTCCTTTACTCCAAGTTAAGTTGCCTGTTTTTACATACTCTTTAGGTGCTGAAACCTCAATCCCATTAACTATTTGTGTCTGCCCAAATGATACAAGTGGAATTAACAGTAATATTAGAAGGAGTTTTTTCAAAATATGTTAATTTACTCTAATATACTTAAAGTCAGTTGTAAATGAAAGTAGAGGGGGAGTTGTTGTTTATAGTGAGATGTTTGCTACAGGGTTGGTTCTGGGTGTATGTATTGAAAGAAGATATAACTATGGTTTAGTTTAATCTAATCCACCTGAAAATACGAAAGCTAAAGCAAAAAGAATAACTAAAATAATTAATACAGGTGGTATGTTATCACTAAAATCTTCTTTCAAAACATCTAAAAAAGATTTTTTCTTGTAGAATATATAACTGTGTTTATTATTTATTTCATTATATTAATTATCCGCCCATATTCTATCGTTAAAATTCTTTAGAGACATAAAAAAATCAATACTAAATGGAAGTTTTTCATCAGGATTATTATACCTAAGAGATCTAATAATCATACTTGATAAATATTTATTTTTTTCTCCTATTGGTTTAGAAAAAAACAATTGAGTTACGGCTGCTTTTCCAGGGCCACTAAATAAAAGCATTTCGTTCAGTTGAAAAAAATTAGATGCTTTAAAAATTCTTTCTTGGTCTCCTTTGTCATTTGATAAAGTAATTCTATAAGTATATCGATCAATTTCTTCAAATTTTACATCTTTCATGTTTTTTAATTCTTTAAAAGAATCATATTGTTGACCAATTGAAATATTTTTTTTAATTAATTCTTGAATCAGAATTGCACTTGAATAATTATGAAAAGCTCCCTCAGATAATTCGCCATTTACAACTTTCATAAAATTTATTTCAATTGAATTGTCAACCCATTCTTTTGGATGTGATCCACTTTTAATAGTTAGAACTGGATAAATTTCATTTTCTTTTCTCATATTATTAAAATCCATTTTATAAAATGTGATTTTCCCTCCACTATTACCTCCACGGTAATTGTTTTTATCTAAGAAAATTTTCAAATCTTCCGTTCTGTTTTCAGTTAAAAGACCTTGAATTGCTAAAAATTCTTTTAAATCTTTTTTAGCATAAGAATATTTTATTTCTGTATTTTCATTTTGACTATATAAATTATTTGTTAAAATAAAAATAGATGCTATACAAAAAAGGGTTGTTTTTAAATGTTTCATAATTTATTATTTAAATTTAATCATATACTGTTTGTCATCAAAAAACTCATTCCAAGAATATTCTCTTTCAGCAAAATTAAACATCATCTTACCACCCTGACCATGTTTAAGATTAAGAACATCATGTCCTAGTTCATGGTATAAAACATACCACCTTTTTTCTGGGGAGGCTTTTGCCCACTTTTCAGGATCAACTTTAATTTTAATTATAGTATCATCTCCATAACCATAAGCAAGAGCTAATGTTGTACCATCTAATGGTACAAATGTAGCTTCTAGAGAATTAATATCTGGAACACTTATATTATTCTTCTTACAATCTTCAAGAAAAAACTTAACCATAGATTCCAAATCATATTGGTTGATATTTCTCATATCAACTCCTCCAATAGTAAATCTTAATTTTTCTATTGATTTATTTTCTTGTTTTGAGGATGATTTTGCAAACTTAATTAAGTCTACCATCCCAGCATCAGCTATTGACATGAAAATAGTTTTTAAAGATTCTCCATCATCAGTATAAAAAATTCCTGATCCATATTTAAAATATCTTTCACTTTCGTACCCATTATAAGGGCTTTTTCTATTAAATTTTGTATTAATTAATTCATCATAAGTAGCAATGCCTTCTTTTTTAAAATATTCTGTTTCTGATTTACCAATAATTCCAGAAAATTGAGATATAACTTCACTAGTTATTTTATCAAATAACATGTTACCATTAATATTTGATGACGGAAATATTAAAATTGTTTTTTCAATTCGAAACGGAGAACCTCTTTCAGCTCCTGCAAAATGGTAGTCTACGAAAATAGAATAATTATTAGTTTGTTTTGAATAACCAACAATTTGAAATAATCCATTATCAACTGGATCTCTAGATAATTGAAATCCATTTTTTTTACTAAAAGCAATAATTTTACTTTTTGGACTGAAAATTAAATCATTGTCACTAATGAGAAATTTTTCTATAGTCTGCCCAAAAGAAATAAGTGGAATAAACAGTGATAGTAGAAGGAGTTTTTTCATATTCTAAGTATAAGTATAATAGTGAGGTTCTGGGATTGGAAGTGTCTGAATTAAAGGAAGAAGATATGCCTATTTACTGAGATTTATTTTTCGATCTGTATCAACTAAAGCTTCAAAAATAGTTCCTTTTCTTACAATAGCTGGTTTTCCTTTAACTAATAATAAAGGAAGAGCAACAACCGCAGCAGCAGTTGCAGCAATAGCAGTTTTACTTGCTCCTGCAAAATCATAACTGAAAGTTATTGGGATAGACTGATTGTCTACAGCTCTTACATTATTAACATTAAAAGATAGTTTTCCTTTAGTTCCAGCTGCTTTTCTATTTACGGATTGTGTTATTGTTCCTATTGCTTGTGAACCTTGTTTAATAAGAATATTTCCATCAATATCAGAAACATCTAAGTGAACTGTGAGGGTAATTACCTCTCCAGTACTAACTTTTCTTCCACCTTTTTTATCAGACGAAATTGTTTCATTCATACTAAGAGGAATTCGTGTGCCTGCTAATAACATTGAAAAATTATTTTTTGTTTTTTTATTTGATTCATTAAACATTATTTTCTCACCATCCTGAAGGATTAACATAAAAATATCAGAAACTGAGATTTTATAATCAGGACCATTTTCTGATCCTTTTTTTTTATACTTAATATAATCATCAGCTATTTCCGTAACTTTAACTTCCAATTGATCACCAGATCTTTTTAATAAAATATCTTGAGAAAACGCTTCAAATACAAAAAGAATAGTTAGAGTTATTAGAAATAAATTTTTCATATTTAAATTATTAATTTTCAATAAGTTACAAAAATAATCTAACCTTTATTAATCTAACTCCTTTATTAAGGACTATGTTGTTGTATAGTATTACTAAAATAGGATACTTAAATATTTGGTTGGCTCAAACGTTTCCTAACAAAACTATAGGTGGCTATGTGAGGACATCCTCCCTCTATCTGTTTCAAGTACATAGAATAGTTTAGTAACCCAGTCTATTTTGAAGATGTTAGTCATGAACCTATGTATGTTAGATTCTGTTAATCTTGTCTTTAATTAATGTTTAGTTTATTCTCTATCTATTTCATTGAAAACAATTTTACACTTTGACATACTTTTTACTTTTTCATAAAAGTCAGCTCTTGAAATTTGTTGAAAGTTTTCATCATAAAAATAACGAGAATCTAATCTCCATAGCTTACCCTCAATAGCACATTTAAAATAGAGTTCAAAATCAGGGTCAGTAGAATCAATTTGACCACAAGAGTCAAGTGAGGGTTGATATTCTTCGTCAGTATTTAATAACATTTTACCAGCATCAGCAATAGATGCATTCATATCAAAAATCTCCCAATCTTCATCAAAAATATAATCATCCTGTTCGTAATCTTCTTTGAGAGTTTTTTCAATAAAATTATCAAGTTTTTCTAAATTTTTATCAATTGGCATTACACCTATAAAATATTCCATAACTATATTATACTTTTAATTTCTAATTACAATTTAATCATCTTCTAAAGCACTGTAAAAATGAAAGCTTATTAAAAAGTTTTCATTAGAATTAATCATTTTATTTTCAAATTCATCCTGCCTAATCTCTTTTAAGTTTTCATCAAAGTAAAACTTTTCATATAATCCACTAATTTCTCCATTTAAAGCAAGTTTTTTAAATAAATTGAATTTAGGATGACTTGATTTGATGGTATATGGCTCATCATTAACAACAGATGGGTCATTATTTATATCAATGTAGTTTTCCTCTGGATGTGAATGAGATAAAATATCATCAGGGTATATACCAAAGCATTCTCCCACTTCAAAATCTTCCCCATTCTGATAATCGTCATCCTCAATGTAATTGGTAAAATGGTCAAAAGTAAGTTCTGTAAATTTTTGGTAATTTATTTTTTGGTCAATTTTGTGAAATCCTATGTAATAATAATATTCCATATCTATATTATCTTTTTGTTATTGTATTTATTGATTAACATAGTATATAAATTGTACAACTGTAGGCATTCCTTTTTCTTGCTTATCTCTAATTAGTTCCTTAAAAGATTCTTCAGTTTGGTCATTAAAGTTTTCATCAATCAAATTTACCTCACACATTAAATTATAATAAACATTAAAAAGATAATAAAAACTTTCGCTATTAGTTTTATTTAGTGTAAAACTGTCATAGCCTGTAAAATTACAGTCTGCTTCTGCTTTTTTGTAAATATCATCATCAACAGAAACATTACATCTGTTTTTAATGTCATATTCATAATCAAGTCCTAATACTCCAAATGCCATCATAAACTCGTCTGTTTCATTTTTTATATCTTCCTCGCTAATACCTTGTGATTCATACTCTTGATTTGCAAGAAATTCTTCGTGTTTATTTGAAAGTTTACTAAATGTTAATTGGTCTTCTTTTGTAGGAATGAAATCATTTATAAAAGATTGAGATGAATTTTCATTATTAAAACCCAATAATTGCATTGACATTATCATAATTAATTGTTTTTGGTTATTATCTTTTTGTTCTTGTATTTAGTTTGTAATTACAATTTACTTAAAATATTAGTAGCTTCTGCTTTTAGGAATCATATAACTATTGCCCCTCAGAGCTTTACCACTTGTTATTTGAGAATATATCTTTTGCTTTATATGATATTCTCTATTAGGATGTTCTATTAACAAATCTATTTCTGAATTAATAACCTGGTCTTTTATAAGCATGTCATAAGATTTGACATATCTCTCATCTGCAAGGGGCGTATAAGCTTATTGTAATAAAAAAAGATGAATAGAATTATAATATTTTAACTCCAAAAAATCTCAATAGTAATTTTTAATTACTACTACCCTACTTATATAATATCCATTTTCTTTTGACGGGAGGTGTTTGTATAAGTATGTGTAATAGTGAGGTTTGGTATTTTTAAAATCATATATTTAAGTTTAGATTATTAATTATGAAAAAACTCGTTCTACTATTACTGTTAATTCCACTAGTGAGTTTTGGACAGGAATCTATTGAAGATTATGATGATTTTAATGAAGAAGATAATCAAGCTCTTGTTGATAAATATAACAACCCAAATAACGATGTAACTTACAACGAGGATTTTATTCTTTTTATTGGTTTTATCATAATTGGAGGAATAATATTTATATATGTATTTCGACCAACTCCATCAGAAACATCTTCCTCTTTTAGTAAAAAAATTAAATCAAATACTTACAGAGAAGCAATCAGTGCCGAAGAAGATTGGATAAAAAATGGTGGAGACATGAAAGAGATGATGCGTGAAATGGCAGAAAAACATGCGCTAAAAGATATCAGCGAAAAAGAGAAAAAAGAAATTAATGAAAAGGTTTATGATAAGTTAACAAAAACTCAAATAAAGGATAGACAAGTTTACGGAGCTATAAGAGCCTATGCAGAGCTTATGAAAATTGATGGAGATTTGGACCCTAACGAAATGATGATAATTGGAGCGTTATCTAAAAAAGAACAAGAGAAATTGTCTGGTGAATACAGTCAAGATTCAGATGAATTTAAGTTTGTATGGGCAAGTGAAGAAAATGTATTTACATCACTTAAAACCTATAACAAAAAAGAAACAAAAAGTTTTTTTGATAATTTATTTATGGTAGCAGCAAGTGACAAAAAAATTAAAGATCCTGAAATTGACTTTATGGTTACTATGTACAAAAACATAACAGGTTGTGATGAAAAGGAATCACATGAAACAGTTGTTGCTTTGTTTCAAAATTGGAATGCAAGATTGAAAGCAGGGAAAATCAAACCATGAACTACTCGCAAGTGGAATAAACAGTAATAATAGAATGAGATTTTTCATACTCTAATATAAGAATTATCTAAACCTTATTAATCTACACCCTTTGCTGAATTAAAAGAAGAAGATATGCCACTCATTAATTTTCATTAAATTGTAATTACAAACTAAATACTAAACTAAAAGGATAATATAGTTATGAAGGATAAAGGCTTATATATTATAATTGCTGCGGTTTTTTTTAGCCCTTTAACATTACTGTTTTATATAGAATGGTATTGGGTATTACTTATCTACAATATTTTTTGGGCAGTATTATGTTATGGAGCGCATTCCGAAGCAAAAAATCCGAAAATATCTCCAAGAAATACTTTTCTAATTCCACTCTTTTTCAATTTAATAGGGGTTGGATACGTAGTTTTAAAACTATATAAGGATGATGATGAAACTGTTGAACCTATATCAAAAGATGAAGTAGAGGCAGCTAAATCAAGGCTGCGAGAAAACATTTTAGGTGGCTCAACAATTGAAGATAAAATAGAGAATTTAATAATTGATGGAAATAAAGTGAAAAAAACGCTTTCTTATTATCCATCTGGAAAATTAAAAAAAGAGGAATATACTGGGGAAGATAATTTAGGAAGAGAAATATATACATATAAAGTATACTTTGAGTCAGGTTGTCTAAAAGCAGAAAGAGATGATAAAAGAGAAGATATAAAATGGGCGGTTACAGTATATTATGAATCTGGAAGAATAAAAAAAAGGGAATCAAAATACTCATTAGATAAATCAACTGGGAATGGTTATTTTTTTAATGAATACTCAAGGGATGATTTAGAAAACTCAAAAGAGGAAGTTTATTGCTATGGAGTTAATAAGGTTAGCGTCTTTTTCGATGAAAGCTCAAGTGAATTACCATCAAATAATTCTAAATATGAAATAGAGGCTGAAAATGCATTAAGAAAATTTTTCAATTTAAAAAAAGCTAAAAAACAAGAATCTAATAATAAAGAATCTGACGAAAAAGTAAAATTATACATTACTGAAGAACCAATATTAGTAGCTAAAAACAGATTTGATGAATTTGAATATAAATATGGTCATTATTTAGTTAATAGAGAGAATGATAAAGAATATGGGTTTGATGTGTTTAATGATATTGATGAAGCTGTTGATGTAATTAAGCTACTTGACCCTATCGGAAAGTATTTCCTACACAATGAATTTGGTGTTTCTTATGATAATGGTTCTTGGACAACTTTATACGAGCTATCATTTATAAACTGTGAAATACCAGAATTTCTTCAAGATAAATATAATGGACAACTTTTAATTGAGGATAATAGTGAAAATGTAATAAAATATGCTTTGTCGAATAGTGTATTTTTTGAAAAAATAGTAAAATCATTTTCTGAAAATAATATTGAAATTGAAGGTGGGGTTGAATGCTTTAAATATGATGATTTTAACTTTCAAAAATTCTTTCGCTATGCATCTGAAACAAATGAAAGTTCAGAAACAACAGGTGATTATAAATCAACTTCAGAATTAAAATCTAAAGAGAGGGAAATATTATCGCACCAAATTTTGACAAAAGGGGAGTTTTATTATTTGTTAGAAAATGAAACTGTTTCAGTTTTTGCTCAACAACACACTTTAGAAAAAGTGATTCAGGAATATGAAGATGAGGAATGGCATACAGTTGATAGAGAGTTTGTTGATGAATTTTATTTAACAGATTATGAAAAAGGATATAGATTTAAAGAAGTCGACTTGTCTAAATTGATTAAAATAGAAGAATCACCAGATTTTGAATCTGATGGAGTTTCTTATGATTGGTGTGGTATTGAAGAAGATGATGATAATGAAACTCGTCAAAAAAAGTGGGATGACTATAAGGCGAAATTTCCAAAAGCTACATCAATAGAACATTTTGATATTGAAAACAAAAAATCTTAAAAAATGAATAGAATTTTATTTCTGTTTTTAATAATAAGTGGTCAAGTATATTCACAAAATCAAACTATGGAAAAGATTAATTACAACGATTTAAATTCCAAACAAAAAGAGAACTACAACTACCATAAAGTAGCTGCAGCATTAGCTGACTACGGATATGATTCTATGAGATTAAACAACGATTGGCAAGGTGCAGATTTTATAGCAGTCAAAGATGATGAGATGCTTAAAGTTCAATTAAAGGGAAGGTTTACAATTGATAGAAAATACATTGGTAAAGACATTTATATAGCTTTTATTGAAGATGGTATTATAAAGATGTACAAACACGATAATGCAGTTGAAGCAATAAGTGATAAAACTAAAGAATCAGATTCTTGGAAAGTAAAAGGACTATACAGCTGGAACAAAACTCCATCTCAATACAATCATCTTTTTACTGTTCTATAGACAAACTAAATACAACAACAAAAAGATAATATAGTTATGGGGAAATACAATTACGATAATTTTAAAGAGTTGATTGAACAACTTAAAGAACATAAGCCTAAAATAAAGGTATCTGCATCAGAATCTATCAGTGGTTTTTACCAAGCTAAAAATGATGAAGATATTAGAGGGAATGAAATAAGTTTTGATAATTATAAAAATGAATCTCAAGATGGAGGAGGAGTTGGCATATCCTCTAACACATATTGGCCTGGAAAAAACAAAACGAGTGAACTAATTGAATTAAACCAAAGTAAAAAAATTTATAATGGTGTCTATGAACACGATGCTGAAGCTTGGTATGATTTAGATGCCTTAATTAAAAACATAAAGGATTATTTGTCTGAAGAACCAGAAGACACTAGTTGGGATGGGTTTTGCGAATGGGCTTTGGATGATGCTAATGTAGAGTTATTTAGAGCTGACCTTATTTTACACAGTGATGCCTGTAAAATTATTTCATATAGCCTTGGTGCTAATAAAGGAGAAAATAATATAGGTTGGAATGAAATATGGGAAGTTAAAGGGGGAGAATGGGATTTTAAAATAATTGAAGATTAATCAACTTTATTTGAAGAAATTAATTAATTAATTAATCTTTTATTAATCTTAGTGTTGTTTATCGTGGCAAGGTATAGTAACGGCCATTAAAATTTTATATTTCATAATATAAATGTTTTTAAGAATAGTAAAAATAAGGAAATAAAGAAGAATACCATTAACGAGAGAAACCCTCTTAAATCAACTCTTATGAGTATTCCCTGATGATTTTATGATGATTCGTATATGTAATCATCTGGCCAATCAGTAATCGGTTAGTTCTCAATTTATTATTATCATTGCCAAAAAATATATTTGATTAGGTGCATAATACCAAAAGCTATTAAAGACCATATTAATGAGCCAATTAGGGCTTGAATAAAAGCTAGTCTTTTATGAGTGCCTTCTAAAAAAGCAATTTCCTCTTTTTCACTAACTTGACCTAAGTCTTGGTATTCCTCCGTTATTTTATTTTTTCTTTCAATTCTTCCAACACTTCCACCATAATTAATAAAAAGTAATAAGAAGAAAATTGAAATTGTTATAACTAAGATTATATTCATAATTTTTTATTTCATATTGAGTTAAAGTCATTTATTATTGTGTCCATAATCAACTAAAAAGAAATATTATTAAAAAACTTTTGATAAAGGATGTCTTGATCGATTATAATAAATGGTGTACAATTTTCTTTAATCTCTTGCTCTCCGTCTATAACTTCTTTATTTGCTATTATAAAGTCAATTCTTATGCCTTAATACATCACCAACTGACCTTTTATTAGAAAAATAAAAATATAAAATATTCATTTTCTTATATTTAAAAAAGATTAAAAGATTTTTGAGATATATAATCAGGGTTTAACCAAAAGTTTTAATCATTGTTTCATCAACTAATCTTTTAATTGTTCTATAAAATGCAATTATACCTAAAGCACCTCCTATAATTATATCTTTATATTCAAGAGTATCAAATATATATTCCTCAAAATAATATAAGTGTCCCATTGATATACCATGTTGAATATAAAGAAGAATTTTTGTAGAAAATTTCTGAACAGTTTTACCAAATGGAATAAAAACAATACCGATTATAGTTAATGGAATACTAATAACTGAGCTAATAATTGTAGCTGGTGTAAAGATTAATAAACTAAATAATGGATTTTCCTCCAAATGTTTATCATCATCAAAAATATCTTTTATATGATTAATAAGTCCCATAAGAATTTTAAAATACCTTTTTATTTACTTAACAACCATAAGCATATCTAGCATTAAATCAGAATTATAAGATAGAACTTTATGGAATAATTCATGTTCTGTGCTCTATATTTCTTTTAATTTTTATATTGTAGTAAATAATCTTAGATTATTTCCCTTTACAAAATGGAAGTCCTGTTTTTGGACTTTCAACAACTGTTTTACCAGCTGGAAGATCGCAAGCTTCAGGTCTTGAGTCTTTTGCGAAATAATAAATTCTTTGATTTCTTCCACCTTTTAATTCTACATCTTTGCAATGTAAAAAATAAGTTTTTCCTTTACTGTTTGTGTGTTTGTATCCCATAATTTAAGTATTAAGTTAAAGGTTAATTTATACTAATCTATAAAAAAATACTCTTATCTAGAATTATTTTTTCTTCTCTAGTTGCCTAAACCTTATTCCAGCCTGATTTAATATCAGATTCTATTTCGTTATTAAAAAGATTTATAATTTGTTTTTTACTGTTTGAAATTTTAATATCTCTTTTTATCTTAATTTTTCTTGTTGGTGAATAGTCTATTTTATAATAGACATATTTTGGATAACTATCATCCTTTGATTTTGTGTTCCAAACTAAGAATTTCCTAACATTAGTTGCGCCTTTCATCATTTTTGTGTAAACATCCTTGTTAATAAGTTCTGATTGAGGCTTAATTATACTATTAGTTATTTCATCAGGAATTTCAATAACTCTAGTAATCTGATTTATTCCAACATCATTTAAATTTACCTTTTTATCATCTCTAAATCTTGTGTATACTGGGGTTGTAAGACTAACTGAATTAGTTTTTTTATCAAAAGAATATTTGTCTTTAAAATTTATACTATATTTTTTTATGAAACCATCTGAAGTTGAATTGATTATATCTGTTGATTCAATTTCAACAACATGTATTGGTTTTACCATTGTAAATGGAATTTTTGCACCTGAAACTATTATTGAGTCTGAATCAACTTTTATTTTCTCAAAATCTTTTGAAAGCTTCTCTCTTTGTTCTATATCAAATCCATTTGCTACAACACCTGTAATAAGAAATTTATTTTCTTCGGACATTACCCCAACTAATATCTCTTTCATCAAAGAAAAGTTATTTGTATATCCGTTAACATAACCCAGAATCACCATGTCAAAACTATGGTATTCTTTAATTTTAAAAACTGGACCATTCTCCCCTCTTACAACTAACCCTTCTTCATTTGATTCAACAATTGTTTTATTAAATGTTTCTTCAATATCTTTTCTAGAACTAAGTTCTATCTCATTTAAAAAATAAATTTTACTATCTGATTTAAAATTATCAGATAATATTTTCTTTTTTTCGTTCCATTCATTTTCCTTATAATCTTTATTTTCAAAACTTATTATATCAAATAACGCAATTCTTATATCACTTGAGTTATTGCCAATTTCTCTTTTTAAATCATAAGATCTTGTTCTTTTAGATTCATCATGTAGATAAATTTCACCAACAAATAATCCGCATTTATTTTTTAATATTGCTGAACACTCTTTTTCTAATTCAGGTCTTTTGAAGCTATTATTGTTATGGCTTACAATTGAAATTCCACTACTATCCTTATTAACAAAACATATATTACCGTCAATTTTTGTTGAAACGTAATACTTGTCCATTTCAAATACTCTTTTACATATTTGATCGCTTCTGACCGGAAGATATTTTCCTGCTACTTTATGTTTATAGTTAAGAAGTTTTTCTGTTAAATTCATAATGATTTATATTCTTGGTTAGATAAATGCATTATGAGTATATAAGATTTATCTTTAATCCTGCCTTCTAAAAACGCACGATATGGCTTGCCTCCATCATTTATTATTATTGGTTCATTTCCTTTACCCCCTCCTAACATCATGAATGAATCTTTTTCGTGTAAATCTTTTGCTATTTTAAATAAAAAATCAAATGTTAATCCATTGATATGTTTTAACTGGTATTTAGAAGCTAAAACAACTTTATTAAAAAGCTTTTTCTTTGGCATATACTTTCCAGTCCACTTAACTATAGTTTCTCCACTTATATTTGATTTACTATATGCTTTTTCTTTTTCTTCAACTAACTCTCCTTTTGGATCTATTATTTGTTCTGAAATATTGACATTAAAAACAGGTTTTAGCTCCTGATTTGTATAAATTTTATCAACTTTATCAATAAACTTGCCAAATAACTCAAAATCAATTTCATCATCTTTGTGAATTAATCTTTCTGAAAACTCAATATAATCATCATCAGTTGGAGTTTTTTTGCCGATTAAAAAATCTAGTGAATTTTCTTTAGTTGATTTAAGCACTCTCTTATTAAGAGGTTTTTCTCCATTTTCAAGGGCCATGTAGATTTGATTCCCTTTTTTTACAGATTTAAAGGTTATTTCTGCATCTATCTTGTTACTATCTTCTATTTGTATATATCGAATCATATAATTAATTAAAACATTGAAAAATCTAATTCATCATCAATTTCTTCCTCTTCCTCGTCATCAATAACAATATTGTTCTGTTCTAAAAATTCAAAATCATTTTTTTTACCTACTGTTATGAATAAATCTGAGCCATTTGTAATTATATATGCATCATCTCCTTCGTAATCTTCTCTATAATTAAATATGAAATGGTAAATCTCATCGTTAGCAAAAAGGATTTTCCATTTTTCTTGATCACCTTCTTCAATAGCTAACTGATAAATTGACTTTACATTAACTGACAAAAACTCATCTAAATCTACTTTTTCACATTTGTTATCAATAGAAAAAATAGAGCTTACTTTATCAACTTTCTTGTTACTTGAATTGAAACCAACTAAAGCTGATCTACTTACAAATAACCCTTCATTGTCTAATAATACTTGGGAAATTGATCCTGTAGGCAAAATCCTGTCTCCGTTGTAAAGATTTGAAAGTACACATTCATTACCATTCATATCTCTAACAATTTTTTTGGTAGAACCATACAGTTTAGCTCTATCTACTTTCACTATTCCTGATTCTAACAGAGTATCGTTAATATTAAATTTTACTTTTCTTGCCATTTTTTATTAATCTATAAAAAGTTTAGAATTTGATTCTAGTACCATCCAAATTTAACCTTTTTAGTTTATCAAATTTATTAATACCATAAAAATTTGACGTGCTTAATTTAATATTAAATTCATCTTTAGATTTCAAATTAAGCTTTTCTAACGCAGAACAACTTTTAAGGTTTGCTAGCAAATTAGTACCAGAATCTGAACTAATTATTAAATTTTTTAATTTTTTACAATATGATAATCCTTGTTTCTTTTTTCCCAATGTTTTGAAACCATAAATCACCAAATAAACATCGGTAAACAAAATTCATATTTTTTCAACTATTATATATATTTCTTAAGAAACTCTTCTTCTCCTATCATTTCAATATTCAACTCCTCTGCCTGGAGTTTCTTATTTGGACCCATTTTATCTCCAGCCAATATAAATGATGTGTTTTTAGAAATTGAAGATGATGCTTTTCCTCCTCCTTCTTCAATTATAGCTTTTAATTCTTTTCTTGAGTATTTTTCAAAAACACCCGTAATTACAATTGCTTTTCCTTGTAGGCTTTCTTTTGTATTCATGATTTTTATTTTAAATTTATTATATTAAAATTCTGATTATGTGTAACTTAAATGTACTAATTTTATTTTTAGTCTAGGAAATAGCAAATAAATTGAGAATTACCCCATTCCATTTAGCAATGGCTTAAACCCTGCATTATCTTGTCCAAACCACTTATTATAAGGATTGTTTTTAAAATAGTTTTTATATGACTTTTCTAATGAAACAGTTGTGTTATTATAATCTGGAAATCTATGCTTACAAGAGTAATCATCATTCTTATTATTTAAAAACTCTATATCTGAGGGATTTAGAGCGGCGGTAATGATTCTATAATTCTATTTAACATAATTATCAATATCACCAAAAAAAACTATTGGCATACTGTTTTTAACTACACAGTCTAAACTCCTTAATTCATTGTAATAATCAATTGATTCCTTAAGAAATTTATCTGATAAAATAGTATTACCCATCAATAGATTATTTTAGTTTATAAAAACTGATTTAGGATTATTTAAATTAACGCTACCTATCTTAATGCTTTTTAAATTTTTCAATCCATTTAATGAATTAAGATCAATAATTTTTATCTCCAAATTATAGCTTTCAATTCCAGTTACAGTTAATGTTTCTAAAGAATTACAATTTTTTAATATGTTAAAATCAAATTCTGTATTGTCATCTTTGAAACTTAGGGAAAGGTTTTTTAATTTTTTACATGATAATAAAGCTTTCGAATCATTACTTTTAAGCTCAGATATATCCAATTCTTCTAAAGAATTACAATTTTTTAATATGTTAAAATCAAATCCTGTTTTGTCATCTTTGAAACTTAGGGAAAGTTTTTTTAAATTTTTACATGATAATAAACCTTTCAAATCTGTGCTTTTAAGCCCAGATATGTCCAATTCTTCTAATTGATTAAAATTTTTAATTACGTCCAAATTTTCAATATCTACTTGGTTCCAAGTACCTAAATAAATAGATAGTTTTTTTAATTTTTTATTGTTTTTAATAAAATCTATAGATGTAAGAGTTTTAAAATTATCAGTATTAATTTTTAATTCCTCTAGATTTTCTAAAGATTCTAAAGATTTAAGATCTGTATTCGATTCTGAATTATAGCCAAATGAAAGATCTAAATATTTTAATTGACCTAGGTTTTTAAAAAATTTGAAACTCCCGGAAACCGTAGCGTCTAATTTAGTAATATTCGATTTTTTAAACCAGCCTGACCTGTCAATATTTTTAGGGCCTTTATTATAACCCTCAAAAATTTTAAAATCAATAGTTAAATCAGTTAAAGAAGTTAGATTATCAATTGGTATACCTCCTGTTGGTGATTTATATGATTCTGATAGATCAAAAATAGATACATCTAATTTATTAATCTTTTCAATTTTTATAGACTCGTGGATATCAGCACCTTCTGGAGCATTTGCAATTAAACAAAATAAAGCATAATCTAAAAATGGTTGAGAGGGCTGAGATCCGGTGAAGACTTTATTTCTGCTAAGTTGAGGATATTCATCTGTGAATTCACAACCCTCTAATAATGTTTCAAACAATTCTAAGTTATTTAAAGATATTAGTAGTTCTAATCCCAAATCTATTTTATAATGATCTCTTTCTGTTAATAATTTTTTTATTTTAGAAAATGCTTTTCTATCTTCAGATGAAAGTTTAGGTCTTTCTAAATTCTTTTGACTTTTTGTGTCTCGTTGACCACTTAAAGTTTGAGATGCTGAGGTGTTAATTATCTCTATTATATAATTCCATAGGGGTAATGAGCGTAACTCAGAAGAAAAGTTTATTGTGTTAGTTTGTCTTCTCATGTAAACTTTCCAAGCATCAGTTTTACCTCCCTCCACTAAGGAATTTTTTACGCTATCAATGTGGGCTTTTAATATAGGAGAAACTTCGTCATCGATTTCAATACCTTTTACACCATCAACACAGATATTCCACTCTGACATTAGATGAAAATAGATGTCTAGTCTATGTTGTTTTGCATCCTCAATTTTCATAAATTCTAATTTGTCTTCATCACTTACGTATGAAGGCATTCTATCAAAATTATAATTATCTGCAACAGTTATTTTGGCAAAGTGTTCTGATCGAGCAAGAAATATAGTATTTGAAATTATTCCTTGGTTTATTTTTAAAACAATTGAAATCTTACTTCCTGTCAGCAAATCAAATTTATTTGTTTCCATTTGGTTTACTAAATCAAATGACTCATTGGCAATAATATTTTTAAGGATTGTAAACAAATGATTATTTTCCCATTCACTTTTGTTCCTGGATGAGCCCGCATCTAATTCTATATAACAAAAACCATTATATGGTTTATCATTTTTTACAAATCCCCCAGAATTACCACCAATTCTGTGAACATCTAAACTACTTAGATCAAAGCCAAGAGCAGCGCCTTTATTGCCTAAAATATTTTCCCCTTTACCATTATAAAAACCAGTTATTTTACTCAGTTTATTCTTTTTATATAAAGCTTCTAGCTTTACTTTACCTGTTTTATAAAACTCTCTATAAAGACCATTCTTTAAACCATCTACTACTTCATATTCTATGCTACCATCACCATAAGGAAATCCAAAAGTTGAAGTTTGAGCTTGGTTTATAACTGTACCAGTAAATTGAAGTGCTTTATATCTAATTACAGAATCAATGCTTCGCAAATCTGATGAGCTAACTTTAAGGGCTAAATTACTTTTTACTGCTTTCCCCCCAGTCATTAAATTCCCATCCTCAATCCCAAAAAAATTAAATGATCCTAGAGATAACTTTTTTAAGTTGTTTAAGTTGTTTAATTTCTTTAATCCATTTAACTGATAAATTCTTGCAGAAACATCAAAACTACCAGAATCCTCCAGATGAAGATTTTTCAAGTTTTCACACCCTCTAATTGAACTCAAATCAGACATATCACCTTCTATATTAAGATCTTTCAAGTTTTTACACCTTCCAATTGGACTCATATCTAAATCTGAATGAATACCTCTAATATTTAACTCTTCTAAATTTTTTAAATTTGAAAGAA
>ENA-OSJC01001311-OSJC01001311.1-marine-metagenome-genome-assembly--contig:-NODE-1311-length-20684-cov-10.689766_pt1 | contig 20684 bp, 23 predicted proteins | sample MGYA00237885_ERZ534234 | MGnify/ENA primary metagenome ERZ534234 (study PRJEB26413, sample SAMN06343907) | marine metagenome | isolation source: coastal waters | place: Atlantic Ocean: West Antarctic... | reverse complement strand
GCTGCGCTGATCAAACAGCATCCAGTCAGACACATCGCAGGTTTGATGAAACCATACACTGTGATCTAGGCTGGTTAGTCGGTGTGTTTGGAAAGGCACGCCGTAGGGAATAACAGAGTTAAACATCAACGTGCCGTCGGACAAAAAGGCTACAACACATTGAGATAATTGTTTGTTGATGGCACCGCTATGATTAGACTTCATCCAACATTGCAATGCTGGAACTCGACCCGCCTCAAATTTGTTTGGCACAAAGGTTTCAGAGATGCGCAACAATGTGGCTCGATCACCTGCCATCATGGGCGGTCTAAACCCCTCCCCCTCAACAGCTATTTTCTCTTCTAACGCTTCAGGACTAATCACCGCTGGCATTTCTTTTTGATGATTATCACCTTCTTCCGGCAGCTTATAAGCGGCGATCATATGGAACACTTCCAGACCGGATTGATAAGCAGAAATACTGCGCGTATCGGAACCCCGTCCTTCACGTAACCGTTTAACCTCATAAATAATCGGCTGATCTGGATCACCCTTCCGCAGAAAATAGGCGTGCAATGACTGCGCGAGTTTCGCTTCATCTACGGTGCCGAACCCCGCCGCCAGAGCTTGGCCAACAAAATGTCCGCCGTAGATACCTAACATGCCATAGGACTCGGGTTGACCAACGAACTGATCATTCTTGTCACCGGGTGCAACAGACATTAGGGTTGGCAGGTCAAACTCAATCACTTCTCTTTTGCTCATAGTCAGGGCTTCATTAACCGAATGTACTCAAATTTAAATTGGAATGTCGTTAGCGCCAGCTTCATTGGAAATCTGTTGCTTGAAATATTCAAGTGGGTGAACAGGCGAGAATTCTAACTGAAAAATGAAAGGGTTCTACGTTCAGAATAAGCGTCTATAATTCAGCTGAATTAGCGCCTTAACGATCACGGAGGAAGTCTTTACGCGCATCGCTTATGTGTCTACGCGGCGAGATAAGCTAAAAACTCGAGTTCAGCCTGAAGCTGCACTTCGCGCCGATGGGCGCTATCGGTGATGCCGGCCAACTCGGTTTCGTTTTACATCGTCGAAAACAAAACGCTCGAACCCGCCAAGATCGACCCATGAGCTGGGTCGATGGCAAAGCGTGTAAAAATTGCAGCGCGAACGGCCTCAGAGAATGCCGCTAAAACATAAGGCGCCAAAAATTTTTAACAGCGACCTTTGCTATAGAGTTTTAGGGCGCCTCGATTAATTAGCGACCGAGCACCTCAAGCATCTGAGCAATGTGGGTGAATTTCACGCGAGGTCGATCAGATTGTTCACCTTTTTCAACTTCAACCTGATTAATCTTAGCCCAATCCTCATAGCTAACAACATCAGGCTTCTTAGCACGAATAAAGTCGTCTAGTGCTTTAACTTCCGGCTTACTAGGATCGAGAATTTTGCCCGCCTTGAGGTCTTCGACCATACACGCAACGGTTTCCTGCGCATCGGTTTTGTTCGTTCCAATCACACCTGTTGGCCCACGTTTGATCCAACCCGCGACATAAATACCCGGCACGACCTCGCCAGATTCCTGAGTGACGCGACCGGCATTGTTATGCACCGTACCCCAAGCTTCATGAAAAGGAATCTCCGGTAACGCGACACCACGATAACCAACCGATCTGAATACCAAGCCAACGGGAATTGTTTCTTCAATGTCGGTTGCTCGTGCGCGAATGCCGCCACTTTCATCTTGATAAGCTTCATTTTTAACAATTTTTATTGCCGAGACTTTTCCATCACTTTCAATAATTTCCGTTGGCGACACCAAAAATCGAATCGTTAGGTGTTTACCTTTGCCTGTCGGCGATGCGACAGACATCGCTTCAATAGCGGCGACATTCTTCGCGACGTTCCGATCACCGGAAGCTTCCATCTCGGCACGGCTAGCGTCATCAATCGTTGCCTCATCCACAAGAATCGTTACATCCGTATCTTCGAGCTCCGCCATCTCTTTAATTTCCGGCGGCGTGAAAGCAGCCTGAGCTGGACCTCGCCGACCCAACACATAAACCGTCTTGACGTTGCTATTGCGCAGCGCCTCAAGCGCATGATCGGCCATATCCGTGTTCTTTAGTTCATTATTCGTCTTACATAGGATGCGAGCGACGTCGATCGCTACATTGCCAAGCCCGATTATCGCCGCACTTTCCTGCGAGAGATCGAACTGCGCGTCGACGTAATCAGGGTGGCCATTATACCAAGCGACAAAATCTGTGGCTGAATGCGAACCGACTAAATCTTCGCCTGCAATACCCAGGTTTCGATCACTCGAAGCACCGGTACAGAATATTATTTGATGGTAATAGTCCCGCAGCATATCCAGACTGATATCGTCCCCGTAAGCAACGTTACCGTAGAATCTGAAATTATCTGACTGAGCACTTTTATCGTAGGCGCGAGTCACAGTCTTATACTTTTGATGATCAGGCGCGACACCAGCCCGGACCAACCCAAACGGCGTTGGTAATCGATCGAACATGTCCATTTCAACGTGGATATCTTTATGCTTAAGGAAATTGCTAACGGTATAAAATCCCGCTGGTCCTGAGCCAATAATCGCAACTCTTAATGGCTGCTCTGCACTACCTACCTCTGACATGAACTCATCGCTCCTAGTATGGGTTAACTTAAGACATTCCAAACAGCGTTGAGATTATCATCAAGTCGACAGGCAAATAAACCTCCGCAACACTTAATGGTTCAATCATTTTCGATTTATTAATTGAACTTTAAAGTCGATGCTGAAATGTCTCCGGCAGCGCCAAGAACATTGCAATGTACTCGCCACATTGTGGCGACCAACCCTAGCAAAGATGGCGCTCGTCCCCGGCATTGGGATAGCGCATAATAGCCGCCTGCCAACGGCTGCATTCAATTCAACGGACAACGATTGAACGACGATTTAGACATCAATAGAATCACAGAACTCACGCTCGCCGACCGGCTACTCGCCCAAATTGGTGTGCGCAGAGTCGAACGTTCGCTGGTCGCGCTCTTGTTCGGCAATATGTTCTTATCTGGCTTGGCGACTGGCATTATCCGTGTTTGTGCCTTTACGCTATTTCTCGAACACTTCGCCTCGGAGGACCTAGCGCTTGTTGCCATTCTCCTTGCGGTCACCGGCACCATACTGACGCTTGTTCTGGATCGTTTCACCGGCGGCCTATCGACTCGGGGTTATATCTACACCGTTCTGGGAATTGTGCTGATCGGCATCATTACCATGCGAGTCCTGCTCGGTACTATTGCCAGCGAGTCTTTGTACTTTTTCTTGCCGCTCTTCTTCGAAGTCGTCTACATGTTGTTCAACTTACAGTTTGTCGCCCTTCAGGTGCGGCTACTCAATGTAAGGCAGTCGAAACGCCTGTCGGCATTGGCGAGATCTGGTGAATTCATGGCTGAGATGGTGGGCGGACTTTCTATCGCCGTGTTGCTTAATTTTATGAGTGTTCCAGATCTTCTGCTGATTGCTTCAATCTCCGTACTCGGTGTGTTTGTGGTGGTCCAAATTACGATCAAAAAATTCAGCAGCAAGTTGGCGTACACAACTGAAACAGAGGATCAGGAGGTACAAAACCAACGAATGATGGGCATGTTCCGCATTCCCTACGTGCGCATGATTAGCTTTTGTTATGCTACTTACATGTTCGCGTACTTCTTTCTTGACGTCGCGTTCTATAAGTATGCAGCGATCCAGTTCCCCAACGAGCGCGAACTGGCAACCTTTATTGGCCAGTTCTTTGCTATCTCTGGCTTCATCACGATGCTGACGATGGTGTTCATTTTCGCACCCTTTATTCGCAAGTTCGGCATGCTCGCCGGTGTCATCGCATTCCCTATCGTCATAGCGATAGGGTCGGTAGCGGTCAGCATGATGGAATATTCCATGATGGATGCCGGACTAGTCTTCATTGTTATCGTCATTACTAATGGCTTTCGCTTTGTACTTCAATCCGCCATCTGGCGACCCAGTGTCAGCATTTTGTTTCAGGTTCTGCCTGACAAACAGCGCACCGTTGGCACATCCTTAATCGAAGGTGTCGTCGATCCATTTTCGGGAGGACTTGCCGGGGTGTGTCTCTACATCCTTTCCAACATACTCGGCTGGGAGCCTAAACAATTTCTGCTTGTACTCGCAGCCATGCTCGTGAGCTGGTTAATCATGGGTTTCTTCATTCGACGTCGTTATATATCTCATCTCATGGAAGGTATTAAAAAACGCAAGCTAGGCGAACTGTCTCTGGCAGAGTTAGACAACGACAGCCTTGAAATCATCATGCGTGGGTTACACAGTGACTATCCAGCGGAGGTTTTCTACTGCCTCAACACGCTAGAAGAACTGGAACACCCCGACTACATCAATCATCTGCAATATATTCTTGAAAATAAGAGCATTGTGATTCGCCAAGATATCTTGCAACGTATCGAGCGCTTGCAGATCACCCGCCTGGCACCGCACATAAAACTGCGCATTGGTAGAGAGATCCCCGGCCCTGCTCTGGGACAAACACTTCGAACTTACGCAGCGCTTCAACTGCCAGACACCCTTGAGCAACTCCTACCATTTATAAAGTCGTCGAACCAAGATGTGCAGCTAGGCGCCCTCGTCGGCATACTGACTTTTGATCAAAGCAATGAACAGGCTCAAGACTATCTGCTAAACGTAGTTCGCTCTGAAAATACAGAAGATAGGATCTTTGCTGCTACCGTCGTGGGTCAAATTGCCAGTGACCATTTCTCTGGTTTCCTAATAGAACTTCTCGATGACCAGAATAGTGATGTGGTTGACCAAGCAGTCATCGCCGCAGGCCAAATGAACGACTCTCGCCTCACAAGCATCCTGATCGAAAAGCTCAATGCACCCGGTCTCAGAGGACGTGCGGGGGTAGCGCTTCAACAAATTGGCATTGAAGCACTCTACGAGCTAGAAAACGCCCTCGTTTCGCCTGGCACAACCCGCCAGGTGCGAGAGAAAATAATTGAGATTATTCATGAAGTTCCGGGCGAACGCGCTCTGGAAGTCTTGCTCAGGCACATCGAAATCACCAATCCGGAGCACAGGCACCAGATTTATATCGCGCTTGCCAACAAAGGTTATCAATCCGATCCGGACGACTACTATCGATTCGTCAACATGCTGAATGAAGAAGTTTCTCGACTCACCTGGCTACTTGCCACTTTGGAAGAACTGAATCTCGCACCGGCTTATGAAAACATCCATTCTGCAATGAGTTACGAACTGGATATTCATCGCGACAACATGCTGTTACTGACATCATTCATCTTCAATTCGGTGGCAATGCTGGATACACGGGCCAACATTGATTCGAAAATATCCGATCTGAGGGTCTTCGCACTGGAAGTCTTAGACAATTTACTAACAGCAGAGATAAAACAAATCGTCATTCCAATGCTTGACGAACTCTCTGCCGCAGAGCGACTCTCTAAATTATCCGAAAGATTCCCCCAACAATCTCTTTCAGCCAATGGTCGGTTTGACGATATCATCATCAACCATTTTGAAGAGGCTTTCTACTGGACCCGAGCAACACTGTTATACTTCATTGGTACAAATAAAATCGAAAAACATATTGGCGCAGTTCAATCTAGCTTAACCCATTCAGAACCTGTCGTTCGCGAGACTGCGCTTTGGGCATTGGCACAACTATCACCGGCTGATACCAAGCGGACTTTGACGGCTCACGCCGACGACAGTAGCGATGATGTTCGGCGGGTTGTGGCCGAACTACTGAGCAATCTTGCCAAGCCCGTTTAACTTAACCCATCAGTCCACAAAGCTGGCATACTCATCCCAACGAATAAGGCACCGCCGAGCAGTAAATGTTACTAACCATTGAAAAAATATTGATTTTGAAATCCGTTAATATTTTCTCGTCTGTGCCCGAAGCACAATTGACCGATATTGCAACCATCGCAGAGTCTGTTGAGTACAGCGCAGGTGAATCTATAATCCGTCGTGGCGAACTGGGCACATCCATGTATATCGTAGCTAATGGAAAGGTGAGGATTACAGATGGACCGCAAGAACTTGGTATTCTTGGCACGCGTACGGTCTTCGGCGAGCTTGCCGCTTTAGATCCAGAACCCAGAACAGCAAACGTGGAAGCCGTAGAAGATTGCACTTTGTTGCGTCTTGGCGGCGAATCACTGTATGAATTAATGTCGAGTAACAAGGAAGTCACTCGGGGTATTATCCAGGTACTCTGTGGCTACACGCGAAATAATTTGGCATTGGCAACCAGATAACGACTTGAGGTAATCAAGTCAGTATTGAAAACCAAACGCAAAGACACGACGCCGGTGTCGAAGGAGAGTAGCTAAAGCATGTCACGATTTATCATTATCTTAGGGACCGTTATTGTCCTTCCGCTCATTACCCTCGTTACAATTTTATTTTTTGTTCTCGACAACCCCGACGCTTACAAACAACAAGCATCTGATCTCGTTCGGCAAGAAACCGGGAATCAATTGGTCATCGATGGTGATATTTCTTGGAGGTTCTTCCCGCCAATTGCTATCGAAGTAACCAACATCAGTTTGGTCGACACCGCTAACAAGGCTGTCATTGTCAGTCTAAAAAAAGCCAGCGTCGACCTTGAACTCATGCCGCTATTGTTCGACAACGAACTTAACATCAGCGGCCTAAGTATCGATGGCATCGTCGTTGATGCTCAAATCGACAAAGACGGCACAACAAACTGGAGCAAGTCAGCCGCGCAGACCGAGCTTCAAAATTCGCCGGCGCCCACGACAGCAGCTGCTAAAGACACCACCGACGAACAGCAAAAAGATGTAACCGAGCCCAGTGCCGCAAACAGCATGAATATCAATATCGCGTCCGTCAGCCTAACCAACGGGCAAGTCAGCTACACCGATGCCCGCACTGAAGAATCCTATGAAGTTACGATCACACGCCTGCAAACCACAGCGCTGGTGACGAATAAAGCCACCGACCTTACCGGCCAGTTTCTAGTCAAAGACAATCAAGCAGGTATCGCCGCCGACATCAAAATTGACGGCAGCATTATGATCAATGATCAACTTGATGTTGTCACACTGAAAACATTTTCAATTCGCGGCGATGTTGATTCAAAAGAATACGGTCTAGTTCCCCTTGCGATTGAAGTTGATGCCATTATTAACTCAACTGAAGGTACTGCAAACGTTCAAAGCTTGAAGCTCAACACCATGGATATCGAACTAACCAGCAATATGACCGTGACCGACATGGATAACGCGCCTCAGATACTCGGACACATCGACATCAATAGTTTCGATGCAAGGCCCATTGCAGCCAAATTACAGATTGAACTACCGCAGATGTCGAACAAAGACGCACTGAGCCAAGTCAGCTTATCTGCAGACCTCGATGGGTCAGCCGATCTGATGTCTCTAACAAATTTGAATTTGGCTTTTGATGAAAGCAAATTGACCGGTAAACTAACAGCAAACCTAAATAACATTGCTTCTTATCAATTCGACTTGAAAATCGACCAAATTGACTTAACCGGCTACATGGCGCCTGACCCATCGGTGGAGGCGGATAGCCGACTATCTAATCCAACGAGCGCGTCAGAAAAGCAAAACGTTGCGAACACTACACCCACCAAGCCAAGCACCTCAAAAACAGCGTCAGCAACCATTGAAGACAGCGAGATTATTCCGGTGCAAATGCTCGTCGAAACGCCTTTCGACGGCACAGTAAACATTGAGGAGTTACGTTATGAGGATTATCGGTTTAGCGATTTGAAACTTGACGTTGAAAACAAATCGCCACGCCTGACGCTAAGCACGACGCTGAAAGGCTATGGTGGGACAATTGAACTCACAACGAACATTAAGGCCATAAGACTGGGCAAAAAGCCCATCACCGACGTGCAACTGTCGATTTCCAATCTCGATATTGCCAGTCTTGCCGCGACTGAATCAATTACCGGCGCACTCGACTTGACTACGCAGCATCGTTTTAAGGGTGACCTGATGAGCGAAATTTTGTCTTCAATTGCCGGCGACAGCAGGTACACAGTTAACAAGGGCACTATCGATGTGACTGCATTTAAGCAGGTTGCTACTGTCACCGACGCCATTATTGGCAAACAATCCAGCATTAGCCAGTGGCCAGACATGCTGCCATTTGAGAATTTAAAGGGCAATCACAAATTCGAAAAGGGCGCTGCCGCCAATCAAACCTTCCGCTTTTCCTTCACCAACATGGACGTATCAGGTAAAGGTGGCTTCGACTACTTCGGCAATGCGATTGACTACCGTGTTAGCACCACTTTTCGAGAAGATGTAAATGGACCTTTCACCGTCAATCCAAAATTTGCAGGCATAGAGCTACCCGTCGATTGCAAAGGTTCTCTCGACCTTGATACAAGCGAGTTGTGTAAGCCAGACAACAAAGCAGTCGCAAAGATAATGCAGGACATCGCTGCGCAGGAATTAAAACGCAAAGGTAAAAAAGAGGTCGAGAAAGCAATTCAAGATAAAGTGCCAGAAGAACACAAAGAGCTGGCTGAAAAACTTCTCAAGGGGTTCTTCAATTAATTGAAGCGTAACTTGGAAATTTGCCTGTGACACAAACCTTTAGCGACAGACTTCTTGACTGGTTCGACCACAACGGTCGCAAGGATCTACCTTGGCAGATCGATACAACGCCCTATCGTGTTTGGCTCTCTGAAATCATGTTACAGCAGACGCAGGTAGCCACTGTCATCCCCTACTATCTGAGATTTATCGAACGCTATCCAAACGTCAACAAACTCGCAGAAGCAACTCAGGATGAAGTCCTGCATCTATGGACGGGCCTAGGCTACTACGCCCGCGCCCGCAATTTGCACAAGTGTGCAATCCAAGTAAAAACCCAGTTCAACGGAGAGTTCCCACAATCCCAGCAAGAGTTGGAAGCATTGCCCGGTATTGGCAGATCAACCGCTGGCGCAATTCTTGCCATTGCATTTCAACAACAAGCAACCATTCTTGATGGCAATGTTAAACGTGTTTTGGCGAGATACTTTGCTGTCGCCGGCTGGCCGGCGCATAACGCGACAGCAAAGCAACTATGGCAACATTCGGAGGATCTTACACCGAAATCTCGAATAGCCGATTATACCCAAGCGATAATGGATTTAGGCGCTACCTGTTGCACAAGAAGCAAACCAAATTGTGATGGCTGTCCCTTTTCACTGGACTGTCGCGCAAGAAATGAAGACACAACAAAGGACTATCCAGGCAAGAAACCAAAGAAAGTCATGCCGATAAAACAAACCCATATGTTGATCATTCGGAATCAAGAAAAACACTATTGGTTAGAGAAACGGCCACCTCAAGGTTTATGGGGCGGACTTTGGAGCTTTCCCGAAACGAACCCTACTGACATTGATCAATTATTACGACGATTAGCGATTGCCGGCAAAGGCATACCGTTAGCGCAGTTTAGGCATACCTTCAGCCACTTTCACCTTGACATTACACCGGTACTCATCGACACGAAAACCACACCCACTGTGATTAACGAGCACGGCACAGGTTGGTACAATATTGAAGATCCTGACGAGATCGGACTAACGCGCCCCGTCACAATCATTATGGAACAATTAACTAACGATCCCTCGTAAGCGCTAGCGACCTTACTACAGGTGCTAACAGAATCACAAAACTTCAACGGCTATTCAGGCAACCCAAAAACCTGCTATTATCGATTCGCATTCTCACTAGTCATTGGTTGTAGAGCCTCTCATGAACGACAAGTCCCGATTCGCCGTTTCCTGCCATCACTGCAGTCTGAGCGCCCTGTGCATTCCTCATTCGCTAACAAGTGAAGAAATGGATACGGTCGATGCCGAAATAAAGCGGGCCAAACCACTCAAAAAAAATAGCCACCTTTTTGGTACGGGCGAAAAATTCAAATCACTCTATGCTGTCCGTTCAGGTGCATTCAAAGCTTATAGCATTGATGAATCTGGTGAAGAACACATTGTGGGTTTCTTTCTACCTGGGGAGATTATTGGGTTAGATGCCATCGATACCGAGACTCATCCGACGACAGCAAAGGCACTGGAAGAATCTACCCTTTGCGAGATTCCGTTCGATCAGGTTGAGAGGCTTTCAGCCAAAATTCATAATCTGCAAGTGCATATGTACCGCTTGCTGAGTCGTGAAATACGAGAAGATCAAGAGTTACAAATGCTGCTCGGCAAAAAAACGGCAGAAGAACGGATCGGCACTTTTCTGCTTAATCTATCCAATCGCTGTAAACAGCGAAAACTTTCAGCCAGTTTGTTCCGGCTACCAATGGCGAGAACCGACATTGCAAACTACTTAGGCCTCGCGGTCGAAACGGTAAGCCGCGTCTTCACACGGCTGCAAAGCCAGAATATTCTGTCGGTTGACGGCAAAGAAGTAGAGATCCTTGACCATCATCAACTCTGCGTTGTCGCCCACAATGATTTCATCAACGAGAGCTAGTCATCAATGGGTAGTAAAGTTGCGCTGCACGAAGCTGTCAGATCCCGATTAGTATCGAAACAATAATTAACGTAATCGTCACACCAATCAGAATCAACATGTTGATTCCCACCTTCTTCAATGTAGCAATATCAGCTTGCGTTAGAACCATCTCTATTCACCTGCTTCAGTTGAATTAAATCGTCATATCCAAAAAGCGATAGACAGTAGTTTGTTAAGTTAAGGAAAAAAATACATTGATCTAGGTCAAATAACGACTTAACCGTACGACGAACAGACACGAACCAATTTGACTTAGATCAATGACAAGACTGTGTTGATAGCGCAGCATAGGTTCATGAAAATATTGTCGATTCATCTCAGTGTCGAGCAACTGGATGCAGTGACTCAGCTACTTAAGACAGGTAAATTGGTCACTCACCTTTACCAAGCTGAAAATATTAGCGAAGCTTGTGCTCAGATTCAAAAAGACGACTATGCGCTGGTGTTGTATCAACTTGATCCAAACTTCGATCATTCAGATTTAGATACACTCGTCGGTTTAACCCTTATCTCGACGCGCATCATCGTTCTGGGTGAAGTGGCTCAAATGGCACCTTGCCAAGGCTGGCAGGACCTGGGCGTCACGTTTCTCGCATCGCCCGATTGTAAAATACTCACGAAAGAGCTCCAGCTTACGCTCCAGAATTATTAGACCTGATCATCTATCGTTTGAATTGTTCATTGATCCTTGTATTTTTTAGGACTACCCCACGGTTAAGCTTCGAAACATAAAATGCCAACGTCCCAGACTATAGGGTGTCGGCACGGATGCATTTAATTGGATTGCTAGCCGCTGACTATTCTGAGCTTCCCACCTTTGATGGTATAGCTCAAAACCAAAGATTAACCGCGGGCTCAATCATACTTGCTAAAGCGAAATCACCATATCAATGTAATATCGCTTATCCATAATATCTTTACGACTCGAGATGGGTGTTTCGTATGCAACACCCATCATCACATGCCGATTAACAATAAACCGTGAACCGATGGAGGCCGTTGTCACTGTGCCCGCATTCTGACTACCGAAGTTCACCAGATCTAGTCCCTCAAAATCAAAAGGCAGTCGATTGCCGTTATCCTGCACATTGAAAGAGTTGATCTCAAAAGTAGGATAAACGACATCATTGATCTGATAATTCACGGCTGCTGACACGTGTATCATCGAGCTATCATGATCATCATCCAATGCTTGGTTGTACCCAACATTTCCCTGCAGACCCCATTTACCCACAACCATTGCACCGGTCACAAAGTAGTCCATAAAACCGTCACCCGCTCCTTGCAAATCGATACCACCGGTTTGCAGATGGCCGACCGGCGCCTCATATTCAACACCCACTGAAACAATCCGGTTGGTCTTAGGGTTGGAGTAGGCCGCGTATTTGACACCCAATGAAACGTTAGCAGCACCATGCTCATCTGGCAGCACAGCATCAAACTTCATATCAACATATCCATCCTTACTGGCAATGATGCCCCAACGATCATTCAACGCGACGCGGATTTCTAATGCCGCAATATCGATAGTGCCACCAGTGGTGACAAAATCAGCTGGAATTTCATTGCGTAGTAGAATCGGTCGAAGCTCTGTCGTGATATAGGGAGACTCATTAAACAATGGATTCGACACCGAGGGGATATAGCGTGTGTGCTTGCCCTCGCCAAGAGAGCCCTCGAAATCAACGGCACCGGCGACAGGTGCAACCAATACAAATATAAATACAAGAATGAGTTTAGATAGATTGGACTTAATGCATTTCGTTCTCATAGCTTCCTCACTGAATTTAACTCAGCGGAAGTATAAGTAGCGACATGCAAAGAACATTGACTCAGATCAACGTTGAAAATTATCCCTAGCAAATAAAGGGATAAATTGATCCATATCAACGCAGCAGTAAATCTACGAGGCGCGTTCGCAAAGTCGTTTGACCACGAAACAAGATCGCAAAATATCGCTACAGCAATTCATTAGCAATAGCGTAAAATGAGGAGACAAAATCGTCCGCGCTTCGTTGCATCGATTAACAGACACAATTATTTGGCACAATTAACAAAAAGACTGAGAGAAATTATGACCCGGATGGTGAATTGCGCAAGACTTAACAAAGAACTCCCCGGCTTAGAAGCTGCACCCTTCCCCGGACCACGTGGGCAGGAGATTTTCGAAACTGTCTCTCAGCAAGCATGGCAAGAATGGCAGACCCTACAGACTATGCTGATCAATGAAAAACATCTCAATATGATGGACAAAGAGTCTCGCAAGTACTTGAATGAGCAGCGCGACAACTATCTTGCAGCTAAACCCGTCGATCATGCCGATGGATATGTACCCCTGCAGAGCTAATCCCTCTGGCAACACACCAAACAACGACGACCACACGCATTTCACCCAAATTCAGAGGCTTTCAGCTTGACTCAAGCCACCTGCTTCGGTTTAATAGCGCCCTTTCTGCAAGCCAGTAACTGAACACTCTGTATTCAAGGTCGCCCGTTACGCGTCTCGCGACATCTTCTTATAGAGATCGCAGAAAATTTTGAGTAAGGCCGGATAGCTCAGTCGGTAGAGCAGGGGATTGAAAATCCCCGTGTCGGTGGTTCGATTCCACCTCCGGCCACCATTTAAGTCGGCCGTGCCTGCGGCCCTCTTTAAGCCCCAGAAACGCACGATTGGGTTGCCCTGCTGGTGGCGCATCATCGCCTTTGCGGCACCACTTTTACTCTGTTCCGTTACTCTCACGCCATTTTTTCCTATCAACCCATTTTACGAGCGCTCACCATGATTAAGAAATTACGTTACCTTGCAGTGGCGATACTGGCTGCTGGACTTGTCGGCTGTGCCTCTGAGCCACCGAGAGAAGTATCCTCCGTGTCGTCCTCTAAGACGAAAGCATTGAACGAGCCAAAAATCAGTAAAGCCAGCACAGATGGCTTAAATATCACCTATATAGAAGCGTCCATGGGTTTCGATGGCGGATGTAATCCCTACAAGTCCTTTAGCTCTGAACTCAACCAATGCAGTGAGTTGCCAGAAAATGTTGCAAAGATGGCCATAGATCATTGTGAAAAGTACGACAAAAAAGCGATGTTTCACGGCAACGGCACTAGCCTTTTGCAGATGACAGTTTCTAAGTTTACCTGCGACAAGAAAGATTAAAGCCAGCCATCCCTAAACCACTAATCTTCTACTGCGCCGGTAAGCGTCCACTGCCCGATTAATAAATCGGCAATGCGATCAGCCCAACAGTCAGTAGCACGGCAGACCCCAGCCAAAATTGCCATTGACCATACAAAGGATCACCACGTCACAGGGTTTCAAATTTCAATCGTCATCAACCGTTACCCTAATTCGACCTTTGGAAAGGGAGGTTTATAACGACTATTGCGGATACGCAATACGGTAATCGGCGGGTAAGTCTAACGCTTTTAAGGCAGCCGGCATGCCAAAGACACTTAAACCAAATTCCAAACCACAGATGGGGCTGGTGATCCTCGCATGCCTTTCATATAGGGTCTCATTTACATCGACATTTTCCGGATCGTGAACTCGCTCTACCGTCAATGAACCAAGTTCCAGCCCGTAACTCGCAACATCTCTTGCAGCGATAAAACCGTATGCGCGATTGGTATCATTAAGGCTGTCTATTGGCCCATGCTGCTACGGGTAGTAACCCTAATTAGCTTGAGTTCGAACCTGTATGTCTTGCTCGAATCTCTGAAGCGTTACTTCAGTTGCAACCGACGACAATGATTCATGTGGTCTTGTAACTTATTCTCTGGCACACGGTGAGTTTCCCGATCATCGCATTGCAATTAGACTTATTCGACCGACCTTTGAAAATAGGGGTTATATTTCTCATCCTCTTAATACCGGCCATCACTTCTGGGCAGCTGCCTATACACGCTTTGTGTCTTGGCAGTTTATTCTACTCACTGCTTAGGTATCGGCGTATCTTCGACTTTGCCCAGCGCCTGCTCTAGCTTTTTAGAAAGCGCCCTCACGTCTTCAGAAAGCGAACTCACATTTTTATCAGCGGCTGCGAGCGACACACCAAAATCTGCTAACGTTTGTTTGTTGCTAAAAAGTTGCTCATCACGATCTTCGATTGTCTGCAAAGCGCTGTGATAACGTTTCTTGTTTGCTTCTGCTTCGTCCAGCAAAAGCTGCAAAACAGCCTGGAATCTGTCCATCCTCTCAAACATGTCTTCATGTATACCCACTTGCGACAGCAACTTAGCACCTTTACCAAAAACGACGTAAGTCGGAGACCAGTCAAACGCATGCCAGATTTTAGTTAACTGTAAGGCACTAGGGCTTCGCGCTCTCACTGAACCGGCCTTGGCAAACCAGGAACCCACTTGTGACTCCGTAAAGCCAAGGTTTAAAAAATCATCGCGGGTCTTGCCCGTCAAAGCCATCAATTCGTAACTGCGTACCTGCCGCGAATTTCTAGCTTCCTCTAAATCTTTGGACATTATTGATTTGTCTCTGTCTTTAGCGTGTATACACGCTTTGTGTCTTGGCAGTTTATTCTACTCACTGTTTAGGTATCGGCGTATCTTCGCATTTGGTAAGCAGATGCGCGAGCTGATTAGAAAGCAAGAGCATGTTTTTATTACATTCTTTCATTAATAAATCCGCAGCTTTAAGTGTTTCTTTATTCATAACAATCTGCTGATTACGATCTTCGATTGTTTTCAACGCGCCTCGATAACGTTGCTTGTTTACTTCTGCTTCGTCCAGCGCAAGCTGCAAAACAGCCTGAAATCTGTCCATCCTCTCAAACATGTCTTCATGTACACCCACTTGCGACAGCAACTTAGCACCTTTGCCAAAGACAACATATGTTGGACTCCAATCGAACGATGTCCATATTTTAACGAGTTGCCGTGCAGCAGGGCTTCGCGCCCGCGCTGAACCAGGCTTGGCAAACCAGCCGCTGATTTGCGATTCTGTAAAACCAAGATCCATAAAATCATCGCGGGTCTTGCCAGTGATAACCATTAATTCATTAATGCGGTCTAACCGTGTGTTTTTTTCTTCTTCTTGTAAACCCATTACCTAGTTGTCGCTATGAAAAAGTGAGCTTTAAATAGACAGTAGGCTACAACTTATGTCAACCGCTAAATCAAAATCTGTCATCAAAAAGGCAGAATCTAACGCGCAGAGTAATTTCTTTTCTATTAAATTGATTGGAATTTACTAAAACATGAAATTTATGGACACAGTAATGAACGACGATTTTAAAGAAGATGCAATGGCAGTTGTTATGAGCGAGATTGCCGCAGGCGATCCAAATCAAATAGGGTTATACATCCTAATTGCGCTTCAAACGAAATATGACGTTATTCAGGATTCGGCTCCTGTCGAAAGGCAATTACTAAAGGGATAGACGGTCAATAATCTATTTCTGAAATAAATGGCACTATAGTGCTTGACGAAACGGTTCTATAGTTCTACAGTGTCTTCATCAAATCGAATAGGAGCGATGAGATGAAGACGATTACCCACGCAACAAATCACAAAGTTTATTGGCAAACTAAGGACGCGATTAATCAAGCGTTACTGGCTTTAGTCAATGCGATTGAGACGCATCAGTTTGAAAAGACTGAAATAGCGCGTCTTCAGTTTGTCACTCAGTTATTACCTACCTTTGAAACACCCAGGTTTTCGCCCAAAGCGTTTGAGTATCGTTGTGAAGATATTCAAACGATGATTGATGATTTAGCAATTTCGGGCGAGTTGGTTGACCCTAAATACTTCCTGACGATACGAGTGATTAACACCCTGCTGGCGACGATTCACGAAGATGTGACTGATCGTAGAACCAGCCTAGAAACACAATCGCGGGGGGTTGGGATATGAGCATTGAACAAGACCTTGTGAACAAAATCAATCGCCAAGTAAAAATATCAACTGTACGCAAAATGACAGTTTGTGATCGCGCTGCGATGGATAAGCTGAACGATGATTTAGATGCCTATCGCAGAGATAATCCAGTTAAAGTTTTGCGTTATAGCCGTTTACGAAAACAGGAACCAACCCCCGCAGACAACTCAGCGATGCGAAAGAAACTCAAGTGGCGATGCAGGCGAATCTTATGATGACCCCTACTCAACGAGCGACAGATGGCGCGATGAAGCCAGATGATTACCTAAACAAGCAGCGATTAATAGCTTGGGAAATTAGAAAATTACTTCACAAACATTCATAGCCACAAGCGAGGCCAATATGAGTTTAATTTACGAACCATCAAAAACAACGCACTGGAAGAATCTACATCCGAGCAAAATGATGCTGCTGGGTTCTCAGAATCTCAATGAAGGCGAGGAGCTGATTGCCAAGATAAAGACGATTACCGTCCAGGGAATTAAAAACCAGCAAGGTCAAGACGAGAGCGTTCCTGTAGCGGAGTTCTACAACGCCCCGCCAATGGTGCTGAACATCACCAACTGTCGCGCTATAGCCTGTTTATACGGGGAGCTTTATGACCGGTGGGCAGAAAAGAGTATTCAGATTTATGCGACTAAGGTTAAGGCATTCGGATCAGAAGTATTGGCGTTGAGAGTGCGCGAGGCTATCCCAGAAACAGGTCAAGACCTGGCCGCTTGGGAAACAAAACTAAAGGACGCTACTACGCTGCCAGAATTACAGACAGCATTCATGGCAATACCCAAGCACATCAAGAGTCAGTTAATCGCCGTTAAAGACGACATGAAAGAGGTGCTTAGTGAAAACAATTAATGTCGAGCAGGGTTCTTATGAGTGGCATTGTCTTAGACAAGGCTGTGTCACCGGAACCGCCTTAAAAAGTGCGTTAAGTACAAAGAAAGTGCAGGACACATTATTGGCTAAGTTAGTTTCTGAGCGAATGACAGAGCCGCAGATATCAGACCTTAATTCTCCCGCAGTTGCGAGAGGTAATGAGATGGAGCCGATTGCTAGGAGGGTTGCAGCGGAGGCTCTAGGTCTTGATTTTCACGAAACGGGAATGCTTCAAGATGACGAACTTGAGCGGTTTAGGATTTCGCCCGATGGTGTTTGTTGGGATGGTGCCCTTGTTATCGGTGGTATTGAAATCAAATGCCCCGACAGCAAAAAGCACATCGAATACATCATCAAAAACGAAGTACCGGTGGAGTATCTGCCGCAAGTAAAAGCACCTTTCATCATGTCGCCAGATGTGAAGTTTTGGCACTTTGTCAGCTACGACGATAGGAACTATGAGCGCCCATTGTTTGTGAAAACAGTATTGCGTGAAGACCTGGACACACTTGCAGCCGACAGAGAAAAGCTTAAAGGCTTCCTCGATCGAGTAGAACAAGCACACATTGATTTAACTTTTTAGGAGCACAAATGTCAGGAGTAAATAAAGTCATCGTCGTTGGTAATCTAGGTAATGACCCCCAAACCCGATCACTACCGAATGGAGATGCTGTCACAAACGTAAGTGTGGCTACATCTGAAAGTTGGAAGGATGCGACAGGCAATAAACAGGAGCGTACAGAATGGCACAATATCGTTTTCTTTAAACGCCTTGCTGAAATTTCGGCTCAATACTTAGTCAAAGGTTCAAAAATTTACGTCGAAGGCCAGCTTAGAACAAGCAACTGGGAGAAAGACGGTCAAAAGCATTACAAGACCGAAATCGTCGGACGAGAAATGCAGATGCTGGATTCAAAAAGTGGAACTCAATCGAGTATCAATTCACCAAAGCCGGAGAAGTTTGAAGAAGATGTCCCCTTTTAGAATGGCAATATCCTGGCTTGCAATGAGCTGGGACTCCAACGGGTAGCGCACCTTATGCCAAAACGCGCCCCCTTACCCTCTTAATTGAGGGTTTGGCGGTACAGGCAAGTGATTTTAAATCAAATCCGATTTGATCGGTGGTGCAGAAATGAAGATTGAATTTTACAACATTGAAACGGGTGCAACTGTCTTAGGAGACAATAAAGGAGGGTTTGAGAGATACATGGTTGACGGTGATGGAGATGTGTTGATTTGCTATTTTGATCCTCTTTATGACCCAGTTGAACTTAGCTTTCCTTTAAATGACATCGGATGGCGAGTTAAAGAGGTAGTGAGGTAAATGCGTGTTCTCGATTTATTTTCAGGAATCGGCGGCTTCTCACTTGGCTTAGAGGAAGCAGGAATGGAGACTGTCGCATTCTGTGAATATGACGATAAGTGCAAACAAGTATTAACTAAGCACTGGCCTGAAGTGCCTCAGTATAATGATGTTAGAACATTAACGGCGGAGCAATTGAAAAATGACGGAATCTCAGTTGACATTATTTGCGGGGGATTCCCCTGTCAAGATATCAGTACGGCTGGAAAGCAAGCTGGATTCCAGGAAGGTACGCGCAGCGGTCTATGGTCGCACTGCGCCCGTTTACTTGGGGAAGTTCGACCAAAATTTGCCATCTTTGAAAACGTCACAAACCTGCTTAATGGACAACGGGGAGATTGGTTTAAGCGAGTTTTGTGGGATATTTCCTCGGTCGGGTACGATGCGGAATGGCACTGTATTCCAGCATCCGAATTTGGCGCAAACCACCACAGAGATAGGGTCTGGATTGTTGCCTACCCCAAATGCGCGGGATGGGAAAGACTTATCTCGAACTACTGGCTTTCGGGCGGCGCGGAAACGCCACACGCCATCTTTAGCGACCGAGTTACTGCAAGCCAGCTTACAGTGGACATTGATGGCAAATGCTTACGAGCAAATCATGGGTCTTCCGTTAAACCATACCGAGATCGATTAAAACAATGCGGCAATGCGGTTTATCCGCCAATTCCAGCAATGATAGGACGGGCAATAATGTCAGTCAGAGGTAAAAATCATGCCAATTATCAGTAATGAAATGTTGTACGAAGATTTCAATGAATTATTTATTTATGATCCGATAACCGGGATTTTGACCAACAAAACTAATCGCGGAAGATTGAAAATGGGCGCAGAAGCCGGCAGCTTTAGCAAGTTCCATCGAAACCGAGATGTTGGTTTCAGAGGCGTTCGTTACAAATCACATAGAATCGGCTGGTTGCTGCATCACGGCTCAATCGATTCAAGCCTGGTTATTGGTCACATAAACGGGATCAAAGACGATAATCGTATTTCAAACTTACGCCTGGTTACTCAGCGCACTAATAATTCAGATGGCAGGGGAGAATACCCCCTGGGCGTAAGCTTTAATAAAAACACAGGCAAATTAACAGCGTCGATATGGGTTGATGGAAAAAACATAAATCTAGGAAGCTTCCCCATAGATCATGTAGATGAAGCGGCTCAACAATATAAAGACGCTTTGAAGGAACTACAACTATGAGCAAACCGATGACCGACAAGGAGTTAGCAGCTACATTACGAACAAGTGATCCCATTCTTCAGAAGAAAAGGATGGATCAAATCGGTGTAACACCAATCCTCGAAGAAACAACTGGCAAGTTTATCATGTACGAAAAGGCGATTATTACCTGCATGAGCCGACCTAAGACCCATAGTCAGTTGGCAATGAACATGGATGCCTTCGATGGGTAGACGTAGACAAGGTAGTGTCAATTTGCCGCCTAGAGTTTATCTCCTTTCGTCAGGAAGTTATCAGTTTAAGCCGCAGTATGGTAAGTCGAGAATCATCGCGCACAAAAACGCCAGCATTGATGAAGTCTGGACGGAATGGAAAAATGTTACACAGGTTGACGGTACATCGCTGTCCTACTATGCAGACCGTTATTATGAGAGTAATTGGTTTTTAGCACTGAAGCCCAGAACTCAGAATGACTACAGGAAAGAATGCAGCAAAATTCCCATTGAAGCGTTTAAGGGTTGGGATGCGAGTTTTATCACACCATCTGACATCCATAAGTATATGCAAGCAAGATCGCAGAAGTCCATCAGACGGGCTAATCTAGAGCTAACATGGTTCAAGAACGTGTTTGGCAATGCTCAGAGGCTAGGATACGTGCCTGTATCACCCGCTAAAGACCTACTGCCATTAAGACTCAACCAGCGCCAGAAAGCCGCTCAACGGGCTAAGAAGCGTCATGTATCGGACAAGGACTATACTGCCCTACTCGCAACCGTCACCGCACCCGTGCATGTCGCAATGGAGGTTTCTTA
>ENA-OSJC01001310-OSJC01001310.1-marine-metagenome-genome-assembly--contig:-NODE-1310-length-20686-cov-5.108836_pt1 | contig 20686 bp, 18 predicted proteins | sample MGYA00237885_ERZ534234 | MGnify/ENA primary metagenome ERZ534234 (study PRJEB26413, sample SAMN06343907) | marine metagenome | isolation source: coastal waters | place: Atlantic Ocean: West Antarctic... | reverse complement strand
TTCATGGACGAGTAATAAAAGTAAAGTTGGGCCACTATAGCAAGCCTTTTACGGGTAACGGTACGTTAGCCCTTAGGGAATAATTAGTTGGGGCGACAGGATGTAACGAACCAATCTAACCCATCGAAGAATATGAACTTAAAACCAATCAAAAAATAGTACTAATAAAGTTATCAACAGCAATTTATACTTAAATGAAGCGTGTCATTGGTGCCAACAGCTCGTGCAGGCAGTCTACCAGACTATCTGTCAGGCGCCGTAATTTTTAATACCAAATACGACTAGAAAATTAATGAACTGTGGCTTAGCGGGCTATAGCCCTTTAGCCTACTAAAGATCGAACGAAAATTTGAAAGGCCCAAGTAGGCCTTAGGAGGCTGATAATCAATCATAATCTAAGATCAATAAACCACCAGCAAAGTATGAGCAGAATTATGTTTAGTACTGGCTAATAAGGCAGGGTTGGCATTGCCCACTTTTTGCTAAAAACCTGATCTGTGACCCTAAGACATCTATAAAACGTTAAGAAATATAACAATAGTTAGTTGGCACAAGAGCATTAAACCTAAGCCAAACGGACATAAAAAAACTGTTTTACGTTTCGATACCAGCTACACTTTCCTGAAAATAAACAGATTAAAAAATAATCATTTCCTAATCCCACACAAATCATATTGTAATTACATTATAAATAAAGTGCTTTTAGAAACTTGTTCAATAAATGGACACCAAGACTTTCACAACTTATCCACTAAGTGGAAACATCAGTTTGTGGAGAACCTGCCAAGCCAATTACACGTAATTAAATGAAAAAAATGAAGCAGTGGCACTGAACAATTTAGTCAAGAAAGAGCGTAAAAGCCAACAGCAAAGCTTTGTTGAGCATTGATTTAATAGCATGGCTTAGCACACAGAACCTAGCTGAAACCAAGCGCCCCTTTAAAAACAAATTGAGGGATCAGAAAATGGGCATAAAGCCTGACGCTATCATTTTTCGTACTAAATATTTTCTGTTATGGACTTCATACTACTTCCACCATGTCATTATAGAAAAATATGATTAATTCTGATTTATAGGCCTGCAGCAGCTTGGAAGGTCATCGGCTACAGAAGACCGCCAGTAGCCGGGCGAAGCAACTTAATCTATACCAATAATCTTAAAGGTAGCATTAACCTGCGGTGTAGAATCGGTACTGACCGTACAGATCCCCTGAACATTGGTACCCCACAGTACGACCGTAGAAACGCCACCAATAACAACATTAGGAACAAGCACAGAAGCATTACCAGTAGTACCAGTACCACTGAGTATATCAGTAAGTTTATAACCGCTTGGCAGTACTCCACCGTCCAGCGAGTTTGCTGCAGTTGCACAATCAGACACGGCGTTACCTTTGCTATTATTTGCACTACGTATCGCGTAGTTACGGGTACTTACAGCAGTAAGTGCACCAGCCACTCCTGTCAGGGCGGCAGTTCGAGCATCAGTTGCCACGCCTATGATCTTAGGCATAGCTGCTACAGTCAATATACCCACTAATGCAATCACCATTACCAGTTCTACTAATGTAAAGCCACCTTGCTTCTTGTTAAGACTTTTCATCATTGACTCTAATGTATTTTAGTGTGACACGACTTTATTAAAATAACAGGCCGAGACTATGCTCATTATTATTGCGTAAAACAATCTAAATGAAAAGCTGCTGTTTAGGTACAATAGACAAACCCCCTCTACTTGAGGGCTTTACATAGAATTTATTAACCGATAAAGAGCTAGCCAATTCAAGCGACAGTAACATAGGGTTTTTTGATTGCTAAAGAGAGTGGGGCATTCTATAGGTTTGCTGATACTCACAGTCTTCACCATTGCGCTGCACTAACGAGACCCATTAGCCATCGTCCAGCTGATCCAGCTGCGCTCGCACTGCCTTTGTCATCCTGGTCGAATGGCGTACTTGATGCGTTGTTGATCACAATACTTAATGATGTTGGCTTGATAGCAAGCGGCATCAGTGAGCTCAGATAGCTGCAATGACGCCATCAACTGTCCTACAGCCAACAATCTAGCACGAGACGTTAATTGATCGTTTGTAGTAGCGAGTTTATAAGGTAGGTAGTCATAAGCCTTGTCTTTGTCACACCACTGGTGTGTTAGTGCGTTTCATCACACACCATTATAAAGACAAGGCTTCCTTCGTTTTGGGATTTTCTACTTAGTTGCCTACAGCAGCGTCTAATTAGCCAGAGGTCAGATAGGGATACCAACAGCAATAAACACATCAGTTTTCACCGGTGTCTTTTTGGTGCTGATCGCACAGTTGTAGGTAGTTCCGTGAACGAAGGTATCTGTTCCATCATAAATGGCGTTGCTACTACTAGTATATGCTGTGTTGACGAGATAGAACGCATTAATCTCGTCGCTGGTGGCCGCTTTATAACCTTCTGGCAGTGCTCCACCTTCCACCGTGTTTATCGCAGTTGTGCAATTTGTTACTGCGTCGCCGTCGGCGCCATTTGCTTCGCGTATCGCGAAATTACGGGCATTTGCAGAGGTTAGCGACCCGACCACTCCTGTCAATGAGGCCGCACGGGCATTACCTGCTACACCAACGATCTTAGGGGTAGCAACGACGGCTAATACACCAACAACTGCAACTACTACTACTAGCTCTACTAATGTAAAACCACTTTCTTTCTTGTTGAAAATTTTCATTAATTACTCCAATGTATTTTAGCTTAATACCATATTATTAAAGTAGCAGACCGAGATTAGCCTCATTAACATACGCTATAACCTAAATGAAAAATCTGTTATTTCAGTGTAATAGACCGCACACATCTTATTAAGGTATTCCCTTAAGGCTTTTTTGAGCCTATATAAAGCCAGTCCATTCGGTCAACCATAACAGAGTTTTTTCTTGATTCCTTACGAAGAACGTAAGTATTTAGTCATCGATAAACTTGGCTATTAACATATCATAAGGCTAAATAAACGGCCTTTTATGCAAAGGCCTTGTAAACCCCATAAACAAACCCAAACTATGACGCTTTATTAAATATCACAACCATGCACGCATAAAAATGAGCATTAACTTACCAGTCGCTAAGCGACCAAGGCTTTGTGTATTACAATTTTCCAGTGTTGGGGTGTACGGATGCCAAAAACACCACCTCTTGGGTGTGCGTTAACCCTCATTCATCACTGCCCGGCTAAGGTCCCACATTGGTAAATAAACGCCAAGCGCCAAAACAAGCACCAGTCCACCCATAAATATCACCAAAATAGGCTCGATGGCGGCGGTTAAGCCCTTGATGCTGTAGTCAGTTTCACGGTCGTACATATCAGCAATTTCAACCAGCAGGTCGACGAGTTCGCCGGTTTCCTCACCTACTGCGATCATTTCTAGCACCATTGGTGTAAAGATCCCAGTGTTGGTGGCACATTGCATTATGCTCTGACCGCGCTCAATGCCGTCACGCATTTGCATAATATAACGGCCAATAAAAGCGTTGTCAGTGGTCTTTCCCACTATAGCCAGCGATTGCAACAGCGGCACATTGCTGCCGAGGGATAGGGCTAAACTCTGGGCAAAACGGGCCAAAGTGGCTTTTAAAATAATATCACCAATAATGGGTAACCTGATCTTTAGAGCATCCCAGTAATACCGCCCACGAGCCGTACGTATGTATATTCGGAGTAGTAGCCCGGCACCGATGAAAAAGCCCAGAAGCCAAGGCCACCAGTACAATACCCACTTTGAGGAGGCCAGTAACCCTAGAGTAACCCCTGGTAGATCAGCACCAAACCCAGCATATACGTTGGCGAATCCTGGGATGACGAATATATTGATAATCACCATGGCCAGTACCATAGTTAGTATGACAAACATAGGGTAGCGAGTGGCCTGTTTAATCCGCTGGCGCACATCATCCTGAAACGCGATGTACTTATTTAGGCGAAAAAATACTTCGGTGAGCCGACCCGTCATTTCGCCAGTCTTGATCATGGCAATGTAGAAGGCACCAAGCACATGTGTATATTTCTCCATCGCCACCGATAACGATGTCCCACGTTCCAAGTTAGTGGTAATGTTATCGATCATATCTACCATGGCGGGTTTGGTGGATGAGGCTTTCAGCCCTGTAAGCGCTCTTATGATAGGAATGTTGGCCTTGCTTAGCGTGTACATTTGGCGAGAAAACATTAAAATGTCCTCAGTCACTAAAGGTTTTTGGTTGTGTCGCACTAGCCACTTGACAATGCTGTTATCAGCCTTTGCTGCTGCAATAACAATATGCAGGGGTATCACACCCATAACTGACAACTGTTTTAAGACATCATCCTCACTTATCGCTTCAAGTTGGGACTCGACTGCTTCACCACGGGCGTTACGCCCACGCCACTTATAAATTGCCACGGGGCTTAGCCTTCATCGTCTGAGGCGAAGTTTATGCGCTGCGCCTCAGCCACTGATGTGAGTCCCTGACGCACCAGTTCCAGCGCATGATGAGCCATTGACTGGCCACTAATGCGCTCACGTGCAAGCTCCATAAAAGCAATAGGATCTGAACGAAGAGTAGAGTTAATGAGGTCAGGGTCCATTTCGAGCCATTCGTACACCCCTCGCCTACCTGCATAACCAGTGCCGTTGCAGGCTGAGCAGCCAAGGCCGAGCATGGAAGATACAGATTCGCCTACTGCAAGAATGTTGTCTAGCCAAGATTGCTCTAGCGCGCTGGGAATATAGGGTTTACTGCATTTAACGCAATTGAGGCGAACCAGTCGCTGGGCGATGATTGCTTGTAGCGCCGATGTCAGCATGAACGGTTGCACCTTCATGTCGATCAGGCGAAACGGCGCAGTCATAGCATTACTTGTGTGCAAAGTAGATAGCACCATGTGCCCTGTCATGGCAGAACGTAGGCAAATTTCAGCAGTGTCGATGTCCCGTATTTCGCCCACCAAAAGCACATCGGGATCTTGGCGCACAATAGAGCGTAAAATCTTCGAAAAGGAGAGGTCTATCTCCTCATTGACTTGTATTTGGGTAATACCAGGTAATCGGTATTCCACCGGATCTTCCACACTGATCACCTTCAAAACTTCGGTATTTAATTCCAGTAACGCAGCAGATAAAGTGGTGGTTTTACCAGAACCCGTAGGGCCAGTAACCAAAACTAGCCCCGACCGGCTTTGCAGCACTTCGCGGAAGCGCTTAACTATTAAATCTGGCATCCCAAGGTCATCTAGCCTGCGGATACTCATATCCTGACTGAGAAGGCGCATTACCACTGACTCGCCAAAAATACTAGGCAAGGTAGACACGCGCACATCTATGACTTTGCCAAAGACTTCCACGCTGAAACTGCCATCCTGCGGTATGCGGGTTTCAGTAATATCAAGCCCAGCCAGCAGTTTGACACGCCGCCCCAGTGCAGCGCCACTACCTACGTTAACCACTAACTGGGCTTGAAGCATGCCGTCTACTCGTACGCGAACTTGTAAATTATTTTTCTGTGGCTCTAAGTGTATGTCCGAGGCCCCTATCCCTATGGCCTGCTCAAACAGCGATAACAGCAAGCGCGCTACAGGCGCACCTGCTAAGTGAGTATCAACGAGGAAGTCGCTAGAGGCAGCCTCACTGCCTAAGTCCATTTCCAGTGCCCTGGTCTGTTCCATATGATCAGAGATGACATATTCGGTTATCTCATACACCTGCTCAAGCGCGAGTCTTAATTGGTCTTTGTGTGCTTCAGCAATGGTAATTGGGCGCCCGAGCAAGCGTGATAGTTCATTTATGGCCAACAAATCTAGTGGATTGTGCATAACCACCAGTAAACTATTGTCCTTATCATCTAGTACCAGAGCCTGGAAATTTTGTGCAGCCGTTTCTGGTAAAAGCTGTACCAGATCGTCTCGAAAGGGGAAATCTGTAAGATTAATAAACGGCACATGTAGCTTGCGAGCCACAATACTGGCCAGCAGATCATCAGTGATGAGGTCAGCCTCAACCAGCAGCTTTTCTAGCCTTTGGCCCGTTTGTTGTTGCAATTTTAGGGTTTGCTGAAGCTGCTCTTGCGAGATACAATTTTGCTGCACCAGCACGTCGCCAAGCAGCCTATCATTAACTTGAGGCTGTATTTGTACGCTCAGAGTTGCTGTTTCCATATCTATGAGCCCTGCCTTAGAACTAAAAAATTATCGGAAAGTGGATAAAGAGGCACAACGGTCAGCCTCATCATCCACTGTAAGGGAGTTGGGTTAGTTAATGCCACTGCCATTCCCACCAAGCACCCACATTACTTCTCACGGCTGATTGGTTTGACGTCTTCAACCGTGCCATTAATGCGGATAACCCGTGAAGCTTCCATATCATCCAATGCTGAACGCGCAAGTTGGGTTTGCTTTTCCCAGTCCTGCGCGGTGCGAATAATGGTGGGCTTGATCAAAACCACCAGCTCTTTTTTTCGCCCTACCTTGACCCGGTTTCCAAATAAGTAGGAGAAAAGTGGGATGTCCGACATGCCTGGAAAGCCTGATGCTTTGAGGTTGGATTTGACCTGCATCAATCCGCCAATAGCGACGATATTACCATCTTGGATGCGCACCATGGTGTCGAACTCATTAACTGAGCTCGACGCCAATGGCAGCCGAAAATTACCCACTGAACCAAGATCAACTTGCTTAAGCTTCTCGGTGACGGACGTGACTGACGGCCGCACATGCAGAGTGATATTGTTGGCACTATCCACCTGCGGTGTCACATCTAGCGAAATGCCTGAGAAGAAGGGCGTGAGAGAGAGTGAGGGCAGAGAACTATTGGTCGTGCCATCCTCGTTAGTTGTGGAACCTCCACCCGCAACATTAGTTACGAAAAACTCATCCGTGCCCACCTTGAGCAAGGCCTTCTGGTTATTCAAAGTTGCGATACGAGGGCTACTCAGGGTTTGCACGTCACCCCGTGTCTGCAGAAACCCCAGCACAGCCTGAAAGCCATGGCCCGCCAGTGCCAGACCGTAGAGCCCCGTACTACCAGGTGTAAGTTCGACGCCACTCTCCAGCAAAGATGAGCCACCTGCATTGAAACTGGGAAGGCCTGCCTGCGTACTCCCCACTAAAACGTTGCTGGTGGGGTTACCACCAACCAAACCTACTGCGCCAGATATACCCAGCCCGGTTGCCATCTGTGACCAGTCAATACCACTCTGAAAACCATCATATAGCTCTACTTCAACAATTTTCACTTCTAACATCACTTGCCGCTCTACGGAGACCTGCGCGGCAGTGAGTAATTTTTCGACTTGGAGCAACTCATCAGGCATAGCCCGCACTACCATAATGCCACTCTGCGGGCTAGTGCTTACGTTGCGCCCACCCCCATCACCTACCATAGCGCGCACAGCGGTGGTCATCTCGTCCCATAGATTAGATTCCGATGTGGTGTTAACCAGGCTGTTTTCGGCCCCACCATCTGAACTTTTTAGCCCCCCAGATGCGACCAATAAACTACTAGAGCCATTGCGCTGGGAGTGAGGGTAATTGAGGGTGAAAATTCGAGTTTGCAACGTGGGTGCGTAAACAGTGATACGTCTGCCCTCCATCTTGAAGTAATAGCCATACACGTCGCGGATGGCCTCTAGGGCCTCCAACACCGTCACGCCACGCAGCGTCATCGATACATTGCCGGCCACATCAGGATGCAACAGCATGTTGTAGTGGGTATCTGTCACAATAGCCAAAAACACCTCACGCGCTGGGCCGTTCTTTACCAGCAGATCAAGTTTTGGCTCTGGCAGCAGTTGCACCACAGGAGGTAAACGTTCTGCCAACTCGTAAAACGGCGCAGTGAGTGGCTTGGTTGCCATTGCAGGTTGCAAAGAAGCTCGAATCGCCTCACCCGCATCAGGTGTGCGCAGCGGCCGATCAGCCGCGCACCCAGCCAGTAAACCTAAGCTCACCATCATATAAAGAATTGATGTTACGAAAGAACGCGCTAGAGCAACTGGCCCTTTTGGTGTGAAGTTGTTCATGTTAGGGCCTTTTCGAGTCATTTTAATACACATTATAGGTCAACATTGGCGCAAGGAGCGGTCGTTGATGATGGCGTGGAAGAACTGCTGCCACAGTAAGTATCTGCTGTGGGCAGTTCCACTGTGCGCCGCTGTATACTGGGAAACAGGGGCACTTTACGCAACGTACCGCCTTCGCTCAACCAGATTTCGGTTTCAGTAATACGGACAATCAGCACAGGGCCAATGGTATCCCCCTGCGCATATAACAAGGTGCCAATCACTAAGTATTGTTGGCCGTTGCGCACGATAATAGTCATAGCACCAGATTCAATACCTATCGGGGTTTTGACCTGCTCAGAACTGGTAAGTGGCCTCTTAGGAGGAGGAGGCAAAGTAGGGTCGCGTTGGCTGTGAGCAGTAACTAGACTGGCAGAAAATAATAATGAGAGGCCCATGAACCAGACCAGCGCCAGCTTGGGTGGCATGCTAGGTATGTAAATATTCATTTTGCAGACTCCCCAGCCACAAACAACTGCAGGGTCAACTCTGTGGGCGGATTCTCACTTATAAGGTCCATGCTACCCCAACTTGCATGAGGTAGGGCCTTCTCGAGTGTCTGCACATACCGCATTAACTCAATGTATGGTCCAGACACTGTCAACTCCACATTTTGCTGTGTTAGCCCTCTAGACAGTTCAGCCACCATTTGAGTCGCTTTACCCGAAGTCATTTTGGGAGTAACTATGGATGTACGCAATAATTTCAACCCTTGATACTGGCGTAATGATTGAACCAGTAACTGCGCCAGCGGCAGTGGAGCCTTATCCTCCACCGACGATACGCTAGAGATAGTTCGGTTCACCGCAGCCAGACTAATTTTGATCGCAGCAATTTCATCACGCAGTATTTTCTGTGTGTCCACAGGGGCTGCAAGGGACTCGAACTCAGCACGAGTGCGCTGAAATTCAGTGCTTTGCTTATCAAACCGTTGTTGCAGTGTCTTGTACGCTGCTTGTGCTGGCGACACCCAGAGCACCTCAACTAAGAACGCACAGATGATAATAATGGATAAAAATAAAAGAACTCGCTTACGCAGGCCTAAAGCATTAAGGCGAACAGATACAAGTTTACGTCCAGTTACCCATCTATGTTTCATAGTTTGGCCTGCGCTGTGGCTGAAGGCTGAGTCATTAGGCTACGCACAATGAATGACCACGTTGGGCGTGGCTTACCACCTACTGCTTTTGGTATTGAGGTGCTGCCGTTGTCAACATTAGTGGTGGAAAAGCTTTGTACTTTAAGAAGAGGACTCGCGGCAAGTATGACAACCCACTTGCTGAGAGCGGCAGGCTCAAGCGTAAAACCGGTGAGTTCAAATTGCGTTTCATCAGACGTCACCTTCGTCACCCACACTTGTGCAGGAATACTCTGGGCAACTAGCTGCAGCCGGGCCGCATGTCCCCAATCTTGGCGAAGCAGGCCAGCTTGTAACTCTTGTGCTAATGTTTCGCGTTGCAGCAACTCGGTGAGGCTATCCTGAAGCTCTTGGTCCAAGACAGAATTGGGCTGGCCACCCGCTTTGTTTTGAGCTATGGCTGCTTGTAAGTTTTCAAACTTAATCGATTGCGTTGCCAGAGACTTTGTTAAATCTGCGCTAGCAGCATTTAAACTCCACACCCAATAAGTACTCCCAAAGCCACCCAGCACTGCAAGAACAACCAAAGCTTGCAACATAGTTTTAACTGAAGAGTAATTAATATGTGATAACTTATTATCTGCTAAAAGATTAATTTTCTGCGCTGGGTCAGTTGATGACGCCTGAATCAGCGCTCCCAGTAAAGGTATACACAGGGCCTTGTCACTCTCAACGCCACCGCTGAACCCTGTAAACAGGTCACTAACATCCATCGGCAAAACTGTCTCTCCAGCCTGCACACTGAACCAGGTTGACACATCGTCACTGCGCTCGCCAGCGTATATACGCACGCTATCAAGGGCCATGGCTATGTTGGTCCACGAACGCCGCCATAGATCCAGTGAGCGCTGCACGTCTACAAGAAAGCCCCGCACCTCGTCGTCATCAATGTTGGTACCAGCTAACCCAACAATCCCATCGCTGTCATGGGCCTCAGGCAGGGCAAAAAATCTTTTCGGCAGTTCAAACTGTTGCGTATAAAATAACTCATCATTGGCACAGACGGTTAATACTGGTGGTTGCCCATCCACCATCAGCAAGGCGGCATTGGCACGGCCTGCTTGGCCATCCTGCCTTGCTAAAGCACTCTGGAGATTACGCTGAGCAGTTTCCTGTATGTCGATTACGGATACATTCCAATGCATGGCGTCACTTAGGGTCATAATTCCATGCAACACCTCGTTGGCAGCAGCCACCACAAAGAGCTGTCCTACCCCCTTTTGGTCTTTACCATCACCCACTCGCATAACGTCTAACGTGGCTGAGTCTACTTTAGTCTTTAGTCGGTCCTTGACCAGATAACGGGTAGCCAAATGCAACTCTTCGGGCGGCACTACTGGTGCGTCGATCTGTAAAAGTTGGTATTGCTCTGGTCGCAACATGACTTGCGTCTTAAGGCCAGCCAGCCCCAACCCCAAAGTATTCAGCCGGCTAACAAAGTGTTTAGTGCTGCGGGCACCTTGGTGCTCCACGCCAAACTTGAGCACCATATAGGTTCCATTAGCAAGCGGCTGTGCATGGACATAAGCCAGCGTGCTACCAGCCCAAGACACCACCAAATGCGTGTTTGAGTCTTGACGCTTCCAAGGCCAACGGATAATCAAAGGACCCTCATCGACAGAAGTAAGGATGAAAGGGTTGGGCATTTAATGATCGAAAAAACGAAGTTCATGATCAACGACCACCTATTATTATTATAAGTTCACAGTAAACTAATTTATATGCAACTACCATAGCTACTAACCTCGATTTCAATAGTTTTCCCGCCCATAGATGATGGGGGTACAACGGGTGCGCGGACGCAAAAGTGGACACCCCTCCGGCCTCGCACCTGCGCCTGCGCCCAGGGTCGGCGTCGTTATCGCTGCAGTTCCAAAACACGCCCCCGCACCCAACGTCCCGGTCACTGCTTTAAGATTTCCGTTCACATACGCATTCACACCCAGGGTAGCGGTCACTGCCTCCAGGTTTCGATTCACATAGGCACCCACACCTAACGTCACCGTCGTTGCCTCCAGATTTCGATGCACGTACGAGCCTGCACCCAACGCTGCTGTAAGGGTCTTGACGCTCCTACAAACGTAGCCACCCGCTCCCAAAGCGAAGGTCGTTCCCGCAGACACATTTCTACCCACGTATGCACCAGCACCTATCGCCACCGTTGTTCCCGCCCTCAAATTTCGACCCACGTACGAACCCGCACCTAGTGCCACTGTGGTTAACGCCGTCACATTTCGAGTCACGTATGCATCTACAGCAAGCGCCACAGTAGATGCCGAATATAAATCGCCGTGTACCCCGCTGCCTACGCCAAGTGCGGCCGTAAAGACCTTCATTTCACCGTCACCAAGCATGGTGACAACGTAGTCGACGCCAATGGCGATAGTGTCAACGTCAGTGGTCGCGTTATCCTCACAGGTGTATGTCAAACTTGGTTCGTCTAACGTACACCTTGCAACGGCGGCACCGCCAAAGGCAATGGCTACCGCATGGGCTGTTGTGGTGGATATTAGTGCACAAAAAGCGACAGCAAGAGTGACCCACTTTAAGTCATTATGGCCTCTGCCAACCTTTCTCATTTTTCAACACTCGCTGACACACTGCGCTCAATGAAGCCCACATTACCAACCGTTGCTGGAAAATTACTAGCAACCGATGTGAATAAAAATATTTTCTTTTCTTTTACACCCTCGGTATATACCGATTTTTTGCAGGTAACATCCACAGTGAACCCTCCATCAAAACCCGTCAAACTGGTAGGAGAAGTTGGGCAGCCTACGGTTTTAGAGGACTGGCGAATAACGTTGCCCATACTCCATTCCAAACCAGCACGGGCTGCCCAATAGGCTTGTGAACCCTTAATGTCCTGCGCCACCGTTAATTGCTGTGTGTTCGAAAATGTGAGCATAAAGCTACCCATAGCTGCCATAACGACTAATAGAAAGATGGCAACAATAGAGGCAAAACCATGCTCTGCAGGATGAATGTGTTTCATGGCCAGTTGTTCTCATAAACTTGATGATACAGACTGATGCTTTCCCCACTATCAGTAAAAGTAATAGTCAATTGCACCGGATCATTGCGCTGCAAATCAGAGACGTTGTGCACAAAATTGCACGAGGCCACATTACTGGCCATGATGGAGACGGAAGTCACATTGTTCTGATCAATTACTGGCAGGGTGCAGCTATTAGCTCCCGGTAATGTGGCAATGTAGCGCCTCAATGTGCCGGTGCCGGTGCCATGGGCATCGGTGCCATTGCCGCTGCAAACATATCCAACCACCTGCTCACCCGCTGGAATCACATAGAAGCGCTTACTGCCGGAGGCAAAGGGGAATAGCTTAGCATCAACAGAGATGGTGGACTCTTTGCGGCCGCTATCGTTTGCCAAACTCCGCACAGTAGAAGTGTTATCGCCCGCGTAGGCGTCTGCGCCAGAAACACCGAGGTTGTAAACAGCAACCACATCACCGATCTCTATTTTTTGGTCAGATGGGAGATCACTATTGAGGCTTAGCATGTTAAAGCTGGTATCCGAGGCCACAAAATTCAGAATATCGCCAGTTGACAACACATCTACTGCGGCGCGATAGCGTCCAGCCGTTTTAGTCGGAATAAACTCGATGCACTCAGTGGAGGGAATACGAGTACTATTGGGCAGAGCCTTGCGAATGTCACGCGCCATACGCCGAATTGCTGTGTCGGAGGCGTCGGTCAAGGCGGCACGCCGAGCACTGTCTACGTAGGCATCAATTGGGCCTTTTATGAACACCGAAGCGACTGCAGCGATCACGCCCAAGATGGCAATCACCATGATTAATTCGATAAGGGTGGCGCCACGCTGATTACGTTGAGCTGCCATGGCTAGTAATCTGCCCGGTAGCCAGACAAGGCTATCGTGTGGTCTCTGCTGCTAACGGTCACCGTAATTTTTTTAACTGGCACCGGCAGATTGCTAACAACGCTCCAATCGGCCCCTACCACCATAATGGCCACCGTGTAGTCACTTAAACGGGCTGGCCAATCTGTAAATATTAACTCTGTTTTGCCGCTGTAGTCATCCACATCGTCCATAATGTAGTCATCCACATCGTCGCAGTCGCTCTCATCGTCCTTAATCACACCGTCAATAATCACACCGTCAATAATGCACACATCTGATTCAAAGGGGACGCGCAAGATGCCTTTAAATTGCTTAAAATCCTTATCAGCATAGTCTTTTTGTACAACTTCCTCTAGGATCGATTCTGCCAGCACCATCGCTTGTTTGCGGGCCATGGGCTCAGCGCTGAATTGAACCGTGGTGTTCATGACCGAAAGAATGCCTGCTAGCCCGGCGCTCACCACCACAATAAAGACAATGAGTTCGATAAGGGTGAAGCCGCGCTCGGTTGCACTAGTCATGGGTATAGCCAGTGACGAGTTCAACCGTGATCATCTTAGCCGCACTGTCCACCTCTATGATAATTGGTTCCCTCACCAAGGCTCCCAACGCATCAACAGGTTGCCCCAGCCCGTCAAAATTGAAATTTTGTGGCGAGGAAGTGAACGCCACACCAGACATGGCTGTAATAGTTGCGCCCGTGTTGCTACCACTTTTTGGGCCCTGCAAATCGGTTTTGCAGTCTAGAGGGGCTGACGTGGCTGCCGTGGCTGCAATCTTAAGAGTTACACTGGTTTTACCCAAAAAATTCACGCACACCGTGCGTCTTTGAGCAATGGCCGCCTTTTGCCCAAAGCGCAATAGCGCCAGAGTTTCATCGTGAAAGCCGCGCTCATAAAAAGCTTTCCCAGAGACGTTGCTAGCAGAGGGCATAATAACCACAGATAAAACCCCCAAGATAGCGACCACTAAAATCAGCTCAAGAATGGTGAAACCGCTCTGGCACGGTTCTTGGCGTTGTGACCAAAGCATCACGTGATACTGCACCAATGAACTGTCATGGTTCTGGAGTGCCCTATTGATAAATGCAGCCCAGTTGTTACCGTGATACCCACCAAGGAGCTACTCCCTACCTGACAAATAATGCGTATTTTAAATAACCATGCAACAGCTGTAACTAAAGAGGGCAGATAGTAGCGGGGTAAAGCCGTACTCAATTTATACCAATAGCACTAAATTTCATGGTTTTTACCGGTTCAGTAGTAGTACTGAGATTACAGTCCACTGCAGTATCTTCGTTGGATAACGTCACCACTTCGGTTACTCCTACTTTTGTTGACATAGCATCACTACCCACACCCTCAGTAATTTCATAACCGTCTGCGAGTAACTTCTCTTCACTAGTATCGTGCAGCACGGTGACAACGCTTACACATGTTAAGATTGGCAAGCCTTTGCTGTTATCTGCACCGCGTATCATGTAGTTATGGGTACTTGCAGCAGTTAGCGCTTCGGCCACTCCTGTCAGTGAAGCTATTCGGGCGTCATTTACTGTACCTAAGATTTTTGGAAGAGCAAAGACTGATAACACACCCAGTACTGCAACTACCACTACTAGCTCTACTAGTGTAAAGCCCCCTTGCTTCTTGTTAAGACGCATCATTGTCGACCCAAAATAGTTAAATTAGTGGTTGTAAAAACTAAGAGACAAACATCATCTACTCAAAGCCTTTGCACAAAATTTCACTAAATTGTGCTGAACTAATCCTTTTAGGCGCCGCATTTTAGCATAGTATTTTTTGGGTTCCTTACTGAAAGTGTAAGTATTGATGGTCACGATCACAACATCGTATTTTTTTGTTTCTTACTGGACATGTAAGTATTTATGCTCGCGATCTTAACATAGTGTTTTTTGGGTTCCTTACTAGAAATGTAAGTATTAAAGAATGAATAAACTGGGCAGCCAACCCACTATGAAGCTGAGCAAAACGTCTTTTATGCAAAGCATTTGCAAACCCCACAAATAAACCAAAACAGTAGTGCACTGTCAAACATCACCATTAAGCACACATATAGGGCTTCAATTACGGTGCCCGTAGTTTAGTCAACCACAGTGTCTTGAATTGCAGATTTTTTCTGCTGGGACTTGGCGGCGTTAATGGCGTTAATGGCGTTAATAACGCTCATTACGGACTGTTACAGCGCTGGATAGCTTATAACCCGTATTACGAACGTTTTTAATGGTCAAATATTCTCGTTCAATAGGTGCCAGTTTTTGACGTAACCGGCTGACGAACGTTTCCAACGTGTTTTTCCTAGAGCTTTCTAAGTCTAGACCAATGTGTTCCATAAGCTCGTGATACTCAGCAGCATCTGGATAACGCAAAGCCAAAAAGACTAACATGTTGACTTCACTTTTTGCCAACTTCACAGATACATCCTGGTGGCTTAGGGTTTGAGGCACTACATTTAAACAAAGCTCTTTAGATTCGCTATGGGAGCCATCAGTTATGTCGCCAAACACCCCCCTCAAGCATGCAATCAATGCTTCAGGCTTAAAGGGTTTAGCCAGATATAGCATGGCTCCAGCGTTATAGCCTGTTAGTACATCCTGCTGTTCATTCAATACACTCATCATGATTATCCGCACACTGGGCATCGCTCGCAAATAACGCTGAGCGATACTATAACCAGACTCCCCAGGCAACTGAATGTCCAGCAACAACAAATCGGGCACTGATGTGTTTGAATATTCGTCCATTTCAGATGCATCATAGAACAAATGACATTGGTACCCTTCTTGTTCTAGCCGATTAAGAATCACTCCCCCTAAACCAGGGTCATCTTCACAAATGTACACCAGTGGCTTTGTCATGACTTGATCCCCACAGTGGCTACAAAGACGTTACCTTTCAGCTGAAAATCAAGCGAATAGTTATTCGCAACACATAGGTTTTTAACAATCCACAAACCTAACCCAGTGCCACGAATTCCAGCCACATTTGGCGCTCGATAGTACTTATCTGTTAGTGCTGACAAGCTAGTCGGGTTCAGGTTTTCGCTGTCATTCTTGAAGCGCAAGTAAATCCGCCCCCCTTGGCCAACAACTCTCACTTGAACACGCCCATCCGTTGAATATTTCCTAGCGTTACTAAGCAAGTCATTCACAATTAACTCTAAAGCCAACTTATTACCTACGAAACTAATGTCACCACGACTCATTAGATTAAACCCATTATTATTAATACTGGATTTTTTTGGTTTTTTCCATTGTTGGCGTATCAGATCTTTTAAATATACCTTCTCATGGCTGATAAAATGAGTAGTTAAATTACCCATAAGTTCTACTTTGTCCACCACATGCTGAATATGAGCGAGTTGTTTGTGAATAGCACTCTCTTTTGGAGTGCCTGAAACACAAAAGTGCAATGTAGTCAGTGGGGTCTTAATTTCATGGGATAACATTGATAACAAGGCAGATTGCTCGGCAAGGTCCTTATTAAGTTGATCATTAGAGCTAGCCAAGCGAAACGATGCTGTAGCTTCGTTTTGTGCACGGCGATGGGAAATAGTGGTGCGTAATAGCAAGATGATAGCTAAAACCAAAAGAGATACTAATGTATATAGGTAGAAGTTAATTAAGGGGTATTGCCCAAAACCCAGCTCAGACAGGGAACCTATGGCGACTAACAACATTAAAAGGCTGTAAAAAACCCGAATTTTTTTAAAGATAAACCCCTGTATTTTGTCCTTTGGCCGGTTACGTGGAATAAAATAAATCAAACCAATAGCCAGAAATGCTGTGGTTATGTTGCTACTGATAACACCAATGTTTGCATCAACAAGAAAATAAATAATAAGGTTAGCAAGGGTAATCAACACGACAGCGCCAATAACTGGCTTTAGCCATCTCGCGGCTATCATGCCTCTAAGCACCAACCAATGAAATATAGCTGCCGTCATCACTAAGGTGATGAATAATGCACCCAGCGCTGTGCCATTTAATTGATTAAGGTGTGGCCAAAAACTAGGCACCAGATTACTCAATGCCACCAAGGCGGCAAAACAGGCAAACTGGTGTGCAGCGAAAGCGAAGTACAAGGGTTGTTTGGACCTAACGCCTGCAATAAGCGAGGCGATTACTGCGCTAATTGTGATGAATAAAACCATACTAATCATAATTAAACTGAATGCACTTTCCCTTACCAGTAAATCCCTAGAAAGAAAGTTTAGTGATACCGCCACATTTTGTGTAGAACGTATTTGTATACGGGCTGAAGCAGCATCGCTGGGTATTTCCACTAGAAATCGGCCTACGTAATAATGATAGGCAGCAAGTTGGTGTGGCTCTTTATCACCCATAATTTCTCTATTGAGGGTGTACCCGTACTGGTCAAAAAACTCAACCTTCACAGTGTCTAAGTACGCTGGGGCGACAGTAATGTACTGATCTCTCGATAATTCAGGAATGACTAACTTGAAATCCACTTGGCTTTGAGTCATGCCGGCATCTACATGTTCCCCTTGGCGCCACAGTATTGAATTATTTGGAACACTAATGCCTGCATCATGTACCACCCAGTATGACTCAACACCGTTCTCTACCGGTTGCTGGCTAAGCACGTAGCGATTGGCCACGACTGCGGATAGAGACAATGCAGCAATGATCGCCAATACATACTTAAACGTGGAATAATAACGCTTAGAATCCAACTATCTTACCTCCTAAATTCCCAAAAACAGTTGAACTTCGTTTGTAGTTCCATGCTCAGCCTTTGAGGCCTTTAATACCTGTAACCACATCCACATGCCTGAAGGATGCGTTACCAACGGGGAAAAAATTGGTTTTATACCAATATAACGTAACACAATCAGGCTAAATGAATACAAGAATTTTACGCAAGGGTCTCTTTTTAGGTGCTCAATTGTTGGTTTTACTTGTGCCTATTAAGCCACTAATTAGCAGTTTTAATGCTTTATTTAAGGTCTCATTTTTGAACAACTACCGGCAGTAATTTAGCCATTTTAATGTCTTAAATATTTTCGGCCTTGTTCATCCGCAATCTGGAAGTTTACTTTAGGTGGAACAGTGCTGAGTCGGCTTCAATAGCACAACCTTCGGTTTTAAAAATGGCTAAACTTTCTCAAAATCAGGCATTTGTCGCCTGTGCAAGGTAAGGGCTCTGATTGTTAATTTCATCGCCCTTAGAGCTATTTCTTAACAGCTGACGACGCTTATTAACTGGGTCATCATTACCTCTATATTTTTACTACTCATAGCAAAAGCCTTTATTATTATGCTGCGTAAACTCAATTTAGATCTGCACTTACTTAGTGCAAAGCAGCTGCCTTTACTTAGCATTTAATAGAGTTGATACATTTATAATTGTATTCACGTTCACCGCACAATAACGAGGTTTTCTTGCTAATTATGGCGCAAACCTTTTGTACAAGTGTTTATATTTGGATCATAACAGAGCAATTTACGGGTTTCTTACAGTGGGTGTAAGTATTGAATGGCAGGCAACCTTTCCTCTGAACAGGCCACATTACTTCTTTTAACCCTCACGCCAATGGTGAGTGCCTTTTTTTGAAAATCAGAAGTGATAACTCTAATGGCTTTGCACAACAGTAAAGAAATGACGAACTATTGCGAAGAAGACCCTGATGATAGTGAATGGAAATTGGCAATGCCTAAACTGGTCTTAAAAGCCAATTTAAAGAGGTAAGCTTTACCAACTTTTAACCAAACGCTTATTGAAGGTTAGAAAAAAGTATACAAGCTATTGATATAACGTGAGGGGGGGGTGATTGGGCGCAGCGGCATGATTTGAACCAATAACCCCCTGCCCCAAGTGATATGCTTTTTGAATTTTAAATAACGTGTTCGAAAAATATAGGCAACGTGAGACATTAGACAACGGTAACAACAAGCTCACCCATGCCTTCAACTGACCCAACCATAACATCCCCTTTTTTAATAGGACCAACACCTGCTGGAGTTCCAGACATAATTAAGTCCCCCGCCGCTAACTCATAGTATTGAGAAAGGTAATTAATTATCTCTGCTGTTTTCCAGATCATTTGATTTAAATCACCTTTCTGTCTTAGCTCACCATTTACTTTTAAATCTATGACACCTTTACAAAGATGCCCAAGTTCTGAGGCGGGAATAATAGGACCCATCGGCGCTGATTTTTCAAATGCTTTTGCAATTTCCCAAGGCCGTCCCATTTTCTTCATTTTACCTTGTAGGTCTCTACGAGTCATATCCAGACCCAATGCATACCCATAAACATGATCAGTGGCGTTATCTAAATTAATGTTTTTACCACCCTTACCTATGGCGATCACAAGTTCAATTTCATAATGCACATCACAACTTTTTTCTGGATAAGTAAATGTTCCAGAAAAATCTAAATTATCTGGATTTTTTTGAAAGAAAAATGGTGACTCTCGATCTGGATTGTGGCCCATTTCGATTGCATGCTCCGCATAGTTGCGGCCAATACAATAAATACGCCTTACGGGAAACACAGCGCTTTTATTAGCTACTGGAGCAACTGTTTGCAGTGGACCTGCTATTACATAATCCGTCATAAAATTCCTTACCCAAGATTAATTATTTAAAGTTAGTGTGCGTAAATTATAGTTTACAAGCAACACTCCACCCAGCTATCACTTTACCAATACCGTTTGGTTTAGCTGATTGCGGGGTTCTGTCGCAAGCTGTTCATGAAGATACAGTTCGCTTATCTATGGGCACAATTATCCAGCAAGGCCCACGAATTGCTGAAAGGTAGTTTTTGTCGAGATCCCAAATTGCTTCTTTCGAATCATATGCGCCACCTCAATTCCTTCCAAGGTAGCAAAGGCTGATATAAACGTTTTGAAACCCTTCATTTGTTTGGTTAGTTTCTTGATGAATCGGTGGTCTTGCTCAATGATGTTGTTTAGGTATTTGACTTGTAATATATCAATCAGCCAGAACCATCCATTCATAATCAGCAGACAATTCATGTTCTCTAATCCAGCAAGATTGGCTCCGCTCTTGTCTATGACCACCTTATCTGGGACACCATTACTTTGAATAGCCTTCATGAAAAAAGCCGTCGCGGCCACCTCATCCCGCTGCTCAGACAGCATAAAATCAAGGGTTTTACCGATTTTGTCGATGGCTCGGTAATAATAAACCCACTTCCCTTTTACCTTGATATAGGTCTCGTCCATGCGCCACGAAGTACTTTTCCTAGACTTTCTGCGCTGCGCTTCAATTGCAATCAAGGGCGCATGTTGATCATGTGTGCAACGCACTAAAACACATAGAAAAAGAAGAAAAAATTATTTATAGAAGTAAACTGAAATAATTATTTAAGTCGTTCAGAGACTGCGAACTAGTTTGTGTATTTGCTTATCATTCACCCCTACGAGAGATAAGGATAATGTTAAGAGAAATGTATATTTATTTGCAACAGAACCAAAAAAAGACATCAAATGATGTCTTTTTCAAAAAATTATTGGTCGGGACGGCAGGATTTGAACCTACGACCCCCTGCCCCCCAGGCAGGTGCGCTACCAAACTGCGCCACGCCC